>BNJS01000835.1_pt1 | contig 183198 bp, 211 predicted proteins | sample 8540461 | NCBI WGS metagenome assembly BNJS01 (sample SAMD00202454, study PRJDB9452) | human saliva metagenome | isolation source: human saliva | place: Japan
TCCAACTACTACTGAAGCTCCAACTACTACTGAGGCTCCAACTACTACTGAAGCTCCAACTACTACTGAAGCTCCAACTACTACTGAAGCTCCAACAACTACTGAGGCTCCAACTACTACTGAGGCTCCAACTACTACTGAGGCTCCAACAACTACTGAGGCTCCAACTACTACTGAAGCTCCAAAAACTACTGAAGCTCCAACTACTACTGAAGCTCCAACAACTACTGAAGCTCCAACAACTACTGAAGCTCCTACTACGACTTCTGTAACTACTACTGAAGCACCTACAACTACTGAAGCCCCAAAAACGACTGAGGCTCCAACTACTACTGAAGCTCCTTCAGAAGTTACAACAACAACTGAAGCCCCAACAACAACTGAAGCTCCTTCAGAAGTTACAACAACAACTGAGGCTCCAACTACTACTGAAGCTCCTTCAGGAGTTACAACAACAACTGGAGCTACAACAACAACTGAAGACAAACCAGGACTTCCAAATACTGGTGAACGTAATAGCCTAATTGTTTCTGTTGCTGGTGTTGCAATGCTTATCGTAGCTGTAGGAACAGTTTTACATTTTCGTAAAAAATAATCAACCAATGTAGAAGGGATATGAATAGGGATTTTAAAGATAACTATCTTTGAAAACTTTATCCAATAACTTTACTTGTTAGATTCAAAAAGCGGACATGACTGTCCGCTTTTTGTTTACTCGTTTTATCATTTAAAGTCAGAAAAAAGCTTTGGATAATGATTTCCAAAACTTCCTTCCTTATAGCAATCTATAGAGGGTATACCTTGCGAAATTCTTCTAAAACAACCATGCTATCAGTCGTAAAAGTCAGGCCAGCTTCTCCTAAGCAATCTTTGAAAAAGTCTTCATGAACCTGACGCCAATAGGCCAGAGATTTGTCTCCTTCACCTTCCTTATAGGCATGGTCGGCTGACACTTGATGGAAAGGCTGAACAGAAACCTTTGTAACTTCGACAATGCAGACAGCCTGATTTTGACTATCTAAAATGACATCGAAGGCCCCTTCTTGTGGAAGGGGTTCGTCCTCTAGTGCGTAGAGGTCGTAAGCTGAGGCTGTTGCTGTTTTTTCGCCTTTAAAGACCAGATCCGCTAAAATGTCTGGTTCCACTCCAAAAGCCCAGGCGTCTATCTCGTCAACGATAGAGGGGTTGATTTGCTTGTAGGCATTCCACATTTCTTGAGGTGTCATAGGTTGCTCCTTTGTATTTTTTTACTTTCTTCTTTTACACGTTTGAGATGATCTGGATGGTCAATTTTTAAATCAAAAATCTCTGGAATAGAACTATAATGGATAATGCACTTGATATCCATTTGATTCATTTTTTGTATGAAAGAAGCATTCAGATATCCTGCTACGGCGAAATCTATCTTTTTCATCCTTGCTTTATCCTGCATCTGTCTCAGCATTTCTAACATAATGGGACTTTCCATATCATGCCATTGACTATTTCTCACAGTGGCAAAAACAAAAGAAGTTAAATCATTCATTCCCACTACAATCTTTAAAATGCCCGTTTCCAGTATCCTGTCCAAGTCGAAATAAGCTGATGGTAATTCAATCATCGTACCGACTTTACCAGTAAAACCATGCTGACGTAATACCCTAATAGCTTGCTTTAACTGCTTAGCATCATTGACAAAGGAAAGATAACAGACAGATTGGGATTGGTTTGATAAATTTCTGTAACCACATTGGACTCAGCCTGAAATTCATCCGGACACGCCAGCAAGCGCCTAGTTCCTCTATAACCAAACAAGGGATGATTTTCATCAAAATGCTCTTTAGTCCCCTCTAAACAATTAGCTTCTGTATTTGTTAACTCTGAAAAACGATACCAAACCTCTTCATCTGAGTACAAGGAGCAAATGGTGTCTAGATAATCTTTTACAAATTGCTGACAACTTGATAAGAGAATATTTTGATTGAGCTCTCTCAGTAAGTATTCTCCACGAATCATACCGATATGGTGAAATAGTTGAGGATAAACTTTTTCAACAATTTGTTCTCCACTAAGAGCCAGTTGATTATTCATCTTTCACCTTCCAATCTCTATAGCTTGTCAGTTCTAATTCTGGAAATCCTCGTAACTTTGCCTTCACCTAATTCTTGACTACCACCCGGTAAATCAAAACGATGCCGATAGGGTCCTCTCGTTTTCTCAATGCAGAGAAGTTTCCCATCTTGAAGACAGACTCCGTATACACCAAAGTGCTGTTTGATTTTCATCGGATCCCCCTACTTCAAACTCCAACCACCATCAATAGTCAAGATCTGCCCCTGCATGGCGTTTGCCTTTCCGCTTGCTAAAAAGAGGCTGACTTCTGCCACTTCCTCTGGCTCAATCCAGCGTTTGATGGGTGTTTCACTTGCTACCCAGTCAGCTATTCCACCTGGCTCAAAGTCAGCTGCTGTCATACCAGTCTTAACTGCACCAGGAGCAATGCCAAAGACCTGGATCCCAGCTTCTGCATAGTCTAGAGCTAATTGCTTGGTAAAGCCTGCTAAGGCATGTTTAGAAGAGGTATAGGCGTGCCCACCTCCGCCTGCTAGACTTGAAGCAATGGAACACATATTGATGATGATCCCTCGCTTATTTTCCAACATGTTCATCAAATAATGTCGCGTCAACTCTACTGGTATCACATAGTTGATTTCAAAAATTTCTTGGATTTCCTGGGCAGATTGTTCCAGTAAAGGTTTGTAGTCATCCAAAACTCCAGCAGTATTGCAGAGAACATCCACCTGAGGACACCAATCAAAAATGGGTTCCAAGTCAAGCGTTAAATCACGTTTTAAAAAGTGAAAGTCACCCTGTAAATCAGGATTTTCACCCTGATCCACTCCAAAAACCTGATAACCTTTTTCTAAAAAGAGTCGAGCTTGAGCCAAACCAATTCCTGAGCTAACACCTGTAATCAAGATCCGTTTAGTCATGGACTTCCACCCAATCTGTCGCTAAGACATCACAAGGAGTTGGGCTCCACATAGAAAAACCTTCTCCTTCACCAGATACGTTGATAAGGAAATAGGGTGTCACTTCAAGGGCGACGCCATTTTGCTCGATGGTGTCAAAAAGCTGTACATAGTTTTCAGCCCCACCCCAACCAGTACGCACATATTTTTTCTTAGCCTTTAGTCCAGGCAGAATTTCTTCAAATGTCATGTTTTTCTCCTTTGTTTTATGTAAACCTTAGTTCAATTATAACAAAAAACCGTTTTCCAACGGCTTTTTGACTGTGATTTTTCTATTTTGAAAGAATTATCAAATCCATTACCACTGCAATCCGGCTTCTCTAATTTCTTTTTTGGAAGCAAACTTACCATTTGGACGGTGCCATCTTCCATTTCTATCTCTAAAATAACCCCCAGTATTAGTATCTCGTGGACTTCCTTCAACTTCTTCTGTGGTTTTCTCTGCTTCTCGTCTAGCTTTTTCTTCAGCTTCTTGCTGTGCTTTTTCTTCCGCAGCCTTCTGTTCAGCTTCTTTTTTCGCTTTTTCTTGCGCTTCTTTTTCTTCAGCCTCTTTCTTAGTTTTTTCCTCAGCTGCCTTTTGCTCAGCGGCGCGTTCCTCAGCTGATTTGACTGTGTTCTTTGCAGTACCGTCAGCATAATTTATCTCTGCATTTGCTGAAACATTCTCTAAAGTCACATGGGTCACGGAATACTTATCAAGTTTTTCCTTACTACTACCTAGTTTAATTTCAAGTAAATTTCCATCCGAATCAATCCCTACGTACTGGAGGACAATCTGTCTCGGAATCAATTCATCATCCTTATAAACCGCTGTTACCTTATAGTCAAGATAATAATTAGGATGATTTGCAAGCCATGAATCGAGTCCATTTTCATAATAGAGCATGCTACTTTGATTTTTATCATCCGTTCCTGTAAAGGCGCCAGTATTTAACCATGCTGTCATAGGAACTAGATTGCGACCTTCATCATTGAGTCCACTAAATTGATAACCAACTAAATGCCCACGATTCATCAACCAGGCTTCCTTTGTACCATCACCAAAGTAAAATTTATAGTTATGCCATCCAACTGGATCAAACTTTAATTTCGCTTCTCGCTTATCTTTGGGTTCATCACTATCTTTCAGCTGAATATGAGCATAAGTTGCACGAGATTTAGAATCAAGTTCCCCGAGTTCTAGCTGCTTTTCGTTCTTAAAAGTAAGTAGACCAGCTTCTTTGTATAGCTTTTTATTATCCTGCGTAGTCTGTTCAGTCGTAACAGGCTCAGCCACTCTCACCTCATCTTTATGCTTCGAGCAACCAACAGATGTCAAAAGTGAAAGTAGAACAACAGAAGTCAAAACTATTTTTTTCATTTCAAATGCTCCTAATTTTATAGATTACTTATTATATTGTTATTTTATTCTATCATTAATAATTTGCATTTTCAAACAATTATATAAATTTTTAAATAAATATAAAAAAAGAGCGAGGCATCACCTCGTTCTTGAATAAAAGTTGATAGAAAAAAAGAATACATTTTATAATATTTTAAAAGATTTAATTCTTTTTAATTACTTTATTTCTATAAGTTTTTTTGATATATTTTTTTAGTTAATTCTTGTTGTTGACTTGCTGTTAGTTTTTGAAGAAGTACGAATCAAAACTGTACCATACACATAATGTGAACCAGGTTGAAGAGAGGTTCCATCATATGTGCTAATATATTTATTACGCTGTTCTGCTTCCTCTTTGGTTTTATAAACCTCTATATTTCCTCCAGCATCATTTCCTTTTTGAATAATATCTGAACCTTCTACTGCAGGAGTTACTTGATTATCTACAAAATAAACCGATGCTGTATAACCACCCTGTTTATTTAAGTGCTTATTAGGATCATTACTTTCTGTCACAGATTGTACTCCAGTAATTGTATCAACTTCTTTAAGTCTTTCCTCAACAAATGTACTTGATGGATTCGTAATTTGTTTTAATTGAATGATACTATTTTTTTGTATTTTTTTAATTTATCATTTAATTCATTTTTGATTTTCGTCATAGCTTAACGGTTGATTCATTTCATCAATCTGATTTTTCAATATCTTTTTGTTTTTCTCTATTTCAGGTACTTTTTCTTATTGATTTTTTTGAGTTTCTTCAACAGATTTCTTTAAGTCATCTAAAAGTATTTGGTTCTAGTGCTTCTTCTCCTTTTTTTCAACCACCGTTTCAGCCTCAGATAATAAGTCTTCAATATCTTTATTTTTTTCTTTTTAGAGATGTAGAAGCCTTCTCAAAGTTACTGACAGCAGTTTTATAAGGTACATAAGATAAAAAAATAATAACCCAAACTAACACCTAGTATTGCAAGTATCATAATAGATATGATTGCTATAATTTTTTTCATATTTAGTTCCCCTAAAAAAATTTTTTTATTTTTATTATACTATCATTGGTTTGTATTTTTCAAACAATTATATAAATTTTTAAATAATTATAAAAAGAGCGAGGTATCACCTCGCTCTTAATAAAATATTTTTTTAGTTTCTAAGGTAAATCATTCCCTGCTGCTAGGTAAATCTCATACCATTCTTTTCGAGTTAGGTTAACATTACTTGCTTGGCTTGCTTCTATCAAATGTTTAGGGTTAGTTGTTCCTACTACTGCCTGCATCTTAGCTGTGTAGCGTAACACCCAAGCGATAGCAATAGCTGATGGGCTTACACCGTATTTTAAGGCTAATCGATTTAGGACTTGGTTTAGTTGTTGGAACTTCTCATTGCCGACAAAACTCCCTTTGAAATATCCGAATTGCAAGACTGACCAGGCCTGAATAACCATGTCGTTTAATTTGCAGTATTCAAAGACGCTACCATCACGCAAAGCTGCCTTGTCACCTTCCATATTGACATGGAAACCTGATTCAAATCCTGGCGTGAAAGCTGCGCTTAGTTGTAATTGATTGATAGATAAAGGTTGTTTGACCTCTTTCTTCAGTAATTCCATCATCATAGGATTTTGATTGGACACACCGAAGTCTCGAACTTTACCTGATGTGTGTAGAATTTCAAAGGCTTGAGCCACTTGATCAGCTTCCATCAAAGCATCTGGACGATGGAGAAGCAAGCTATCTATATAATCAACCTGCAATCTTTTTAGAATCCCGTCTACTGATTCTAAAATATAATCTTTTGAAAAAAATCAAAATAGGTAAATTCTTCTATGCGAATGCCACACTTGGACTGAATCCACATCTTTTCTCGCAGGTCAGGACGATTGTTTAACACTTGTCCCAGTAATTCTTCGCAACGACCTCCACCATAGATATCTGCCAAGTCAAAGGCATTGATTCCTACAGATAGGGCTGTTTCAACCAACTCCTCCACTTCTTTAACCGATTTGTCACTGATTCGCATCATTCCGAGGACGATTTCGGACAATTCTCTTTTCTCTTGACCAAATGGGATGTATTTCATGGCAATTTCCTCCGTTTTTCTTCATTATAATGCAGAATGCCTCTTTTATCAACTATCGTCAAACAAAAGAAAAGAACCAGTTCAAACTGGTCCTTTTAAATCTTAGCCAATCACACTTCCGTTTGGTACAGCTGGATCAACTGTGAGAAGGGTTAATTTGCCATCATGTTCAGCTGAGAGAATCATCCCTTGGCTGACATATTTTTTCATCATTTTACGTGGTTTGAGGTTGGCAACGATTTGTACTTTCTTGCCGACCAATTCTTGTTCGTTTGGATAGAATTTCGCAATACCAGACAGGATTTGACGATCTTCACCATCACCAGCATCTAAGCGGAATTGAAGCAACTTATCAGAACCTTCTACTTTAGAAACTTCTTTGACTTCTGCGACACGGATTTCAACCTTGTCAAAGTCTTCAAACTTGATTTCTTCCTTGTTCAGTTTGAGTTCAACTTCATCTGGATTCCATTCTTTCTCGACGGCTGGCTTGTTACCTTCCATTTGTTCCTTGATATAGGCAATCTCTTCTTCCATGTCCAAACGTGGGAAGATAGGTGTTCCTTTGGCAACTACAGTGACATTTGCAGGGAAATCAGCTAAACTCAAGTTTTCAAGACTAGAAACTTCTGCTAGACCAAGTTGTGCCAATACAGCGCGACTAGTTTCCATCATAAATGGCTCAATCAAGTGCGCTACGACGCGAAGACTAGCTGCTAAGTGACTCATCACACTTGCTAATTGGTCACGAAGGGCTTCATCCTTAGCCAAGACCCAAGGTGCTGTCTCATCGATGTATTTGTTAGTACGTGAGATAAGAGTCCAGACTGCTTCAAGTGCACGTGGGTAGTCAACTGCTTCCATGTAGGTATGGTAGTCAGCGATTGATTGTTCTGCCACTTGGGCAAGGGCATTGTCAAAGTCTGTCACACCCTCTACATAGGCAGGGATTTGTCCATCAAAGTACTTGTTAATCATAGAAACCGTACGGTTGAGGAGGTTTCCTAGGTCATTTGCCAATTCATAGTTGATACGGCCTACATAGTCTTCTGGAGTGAAGGTTCCATCTGAACCAACTGGAAGGCTACGCATGAGGTAGTAACGAAGTGGATCTAGTCCATAGCGCTCTACTAACATTTCAGGATAAACGACATTCCCTTTAGACTTAGACATCTTGCCGTCTTTCATGACAAACCAACCGTGGGCAATCAAGCGGTCAGGCAATTTAATATCCAACATCATAAGAAGGATTGGCCAGTAGATTGAATGGAAACGAAGAATATCCTTTCCTACCATATGGAAGACAGTTCCATTCCAGAATTTATCGTAGTTAGCATGATCATCTTGACCATAACCAAGAGCAGTCGCATAGTTAAGAAGGGCATCGATCCATACATAGACAACGTGTTTAGGATTAGATGGAACTGGTACACCCCAGGTAAAGGTTGTACGAGATACTGCTAAGTCTTCCAAGCCTGGCTCAATGAAGTTACGCAACATTTCATTGAGACGGCCATCTGGAGTGATGAAGTCAGGATGTGATTTGAAAAATTCGACCAAGCGGTCTTGGTATTTGCTGAGGCGAAGGAAATAAGACTCTTCTGAAACCCATTCAACCTCGTGACCTGATGGAGCGATACCACCCGTCACATTTCCAGCTTCGTCACGGAAAACTTCCGCAAGCTGGCTTTCTGTAAAGAATTCCTCATCTGATACTGAATACCAACCAGAGTATTCACCTAGGTAGATGTCATCTTGAGCTAGCAAGCGTTCAAAGACTTGAGCCACTACTTTTTCATGGTAGTCATCAGTTGTACGGATAAATTTATCGTATGAGATATCCAATAATTTCCAGAGTTCTTTAACTCCAACTGCCATTCCGTCAACATAGGCTTGAGGTGTGATTCCAGCTTCTTCAGCTTTCTGTTGGATCTTTTGACCATGCTCATCCAGACCTGTCAGATAAAAGACATCGTAGCCCATCAGGCGTTTGTAGCGAGCTAGGATATCACAAGCGATGGTAGTGTAGGCAGAACCGATATGAAGTTTACCAGATGGATAGTAAATCGGTGTTGTAATATAAAAATTCTTTTCAGACATAATATTTCCTTTCCAGGCTAATGAAACCTGTTTTTCTAACACTTCATTATACCACATTTTTAGTGATTTTCGAAATGGAAATCCATACAAAAAACAAGATAGACAAGTGTCCATCTTGTTTTTCCTGTTGAATGTCTTATTCATAGCGAAGTGCTTCAATTGGATCAAGCTTAGAGGCTTTATTGGCTGGTAAAACACCGAATATCATACCGATACCTGCTGAGACCGCTAAACTAAAGAGAGCGATTGGGATGGATACGCCAACTTCGATTCCTGCAATCATATTTTGAAGTAGAGCCCCTGCAAGCATCGTCACTCCTGCAGCGAACAGAAGACCGATGAAGCCACCTAACATGGTCAAAATCATAGATTCAATCAAAAATTGAACCAGAATATTCCCACGTGTTGCTCCTAGCGCTTTACGTAGACCAATCTCACGGGTACGCTCTGTCACTGAAACAAGCATAATGTTCATAACACCAGTACCACCGACAAAAAGGGAAATCCCCGCAATAGCACTAATAATCGTTGTTATGAAGCCAAAGAGTTGTTGAATTTCTTGGAAGGCAGCAGACGCATCTGCAACTTGATATTCCCCTTGTTGAAGACCTGCAATCTCTGTCATTCTTCTAGCCAATTCTGGACCCAAAGTCTGAGTCAGGGTCGTATCGTTAACACGAAACACAATATCAGAAATTTCGTCGGTGTTAAAATTGGCCGCAAGAGAAATATTGGTCGTGATTGGTAGTCCTCCAATCCCAAAGGTTTTTGCAGCCTTAGCTTCCTTACTTGCATAAACACCAATAACACGATAACTGATTTCATTTACTTCAACAATTTGGTTGAGAGCTTCTTGTGCTGAAGCAAAAAGGCTATTAGCAAGTTCTTCATCTAAAATGATAACACTAGCGAAATCCTTATAATCTTGTGTTCTTAAACTACGGCCTGCAACGATTTTGTTTTCAACCGCATCCATATAGGTGATGTTTCCACCTGTCAAGCTCGCACGTTCAACCTTTTTATCCTTATAAGTCAAGGTCACATTGGATGAGTTGGTTACATAGTAGCTGTCCACACCCTTGAGCTTAGCAGCTTCCTTAACCCAGGCTTCTTGAGGTTTGGTGGTTCAACAACAACATCTTCCTCTTTACCAGACAGAGTTAGAGCAGATTGCTTCTGGGTAAAGGAACCGTCCTTACTCTTTTTAGGTGAGAAAAAGACATGAATGTCTTTCTGAGACTTAGTCATGTTTTTATTGACCTGACGAGACATGGAATCGCCCAAGGCCATGATCACGACAACTGAGGAAACACCGATGATAATACCAATCATGGTCAGGAAGGAACGCATCTTGTGGGCCATGATAGAAGAAAAGGCAAATTTCAGATTCTGCATCTTAGTTTTCCTCCTTTTCTTCGATACCACTGTCAGATGAAATGACACCATCGCGGATGACGATTTGACGCTTCGCATAGGCGGCAATTTCAGGCTCATGCGTTACCATAATGATGGTTTTTCCTTCTTTGTTTAATTCAACTAAGAGTTGCATGATCTGATTACCCGTTTTGGTATCCAGAGCTCCAGTTGGTTCATCTGCCAAGATGATAGAAGGATTATTGACCAATGCACGCGCAATGGCAACCCTCTGCTTCTGACCACCTGATAATTCCGAAGGTAAGTGATGGCTACGCTCAGTCAGTTCAACCTTTTCCAGATACTCTTCTGCTAATTTGCGACGTTTAGAAGCTGAAACTCCTGCATAAATCAAGGGAAGTTCTACATTTTGTAGAGCATTCATCTTGGACAAGAGAAAGAATTGTTGAAAAACGAAGCCGATTTCTTGATTTCGAACCTTGGCTAATTGTTTTTCACCCAAACCGGCCACTTCTTTTCCGTCTAGAAAATACTGACCACTTGTAGGTGTATCTAACATACCAATGGTATTCATGAGGGTTGACTTACCAGAACCAGATGGTCCCATGATAGCCACGAATTCTCCCTCATGAACTTCTAGGTTAATGTCTTTAAGGACTTGAAGTTCTTGATCACCATTTCGATAACTACGGCAGATATTTTTGAGGCTAATTAGTTGCTTCATCAGTCTTCACCTCTTTTCCTTCTTGCAAGGAAGCTGTCGGATTACTGATGACTTTTGCTCCATCTGTCAGACCAGATGTGATCTCTTGGTTTTCTGCATCTGCATTGCCCAATCCAACTTCAACTTTTTTGGCCTTTTGATTTTCATCAAGGATCCAAACATAGTTTTTATCTTCTTCCATGACTACGCTGGTGATCGGAACAAGCAATGCCTTACTAGTGCTTTTCACTTCAACACTGACAGTAAAACCTTGTTTCAGATCACCAATTTCACTAGTTACATCGACCGTATATGGGTATTTAGAACCTGTGTTTGATCCCGCAACACTTGCGCTTGCTTCACTATTATTTTTTGGATAATTTGAAATATAGCTAATCTTACCATTCCATGTCTTATCTGGATAAACCTTAGAAGTAAAGGTGACTTCTTGGCCAACAGAAAGGTTTGCAAGATTGTACTCAGAAAGCTCTCCCTTGACCTGCAAGTTATCGTTACTTACGATATGAACCAAAACTTGACTATTTCCTGTTGGAGATTTTGAAACATTGCGATTGACTTCGACAACTGTACCTTCTAAAGTACTCAAAACTGTAGCGGCATCCAACTGTGCCTGGGCTTTTTCAAGTTGCGCTGCCGCGTCTGCACGAACATCACGCGCATCACTGATTTGTGAATCGATAGAAGCTGTAGCTGATGTAGAAGATTGTGCTTGGGTTTGGTCCGTAGCACCTTCAATCCCTGCTTGAGGGAGCACAGGTGTTGCTACGGCGGTATTTCGAGCCTCATTCAATTCATTGATATGACGGTCAGCTTTCGCAACTGCACGACTGGCAGCATCATAGGCAGCCTGAGCTTCTGTACTACTATACTTGACTAGTGCCTGCCCCTCGCTAACCTTATCTCCTACAGAAACCAAAACCTCATCCAAGTCACCCTTACTAGCATCATAATAAACATATTGTTCATTCTGAGCCGTCACAGTACCGGATAAGAGAACTGATGAAGCTACTGAACCCTCTTTTGCAAGAGTAATCTTTGCAGTTTCATCTTTTGTTGCAGCTTGATTTGGTTGTCTTAATAGAAGAACGGCAGCCGCTCCCACTACAAGAACTGATGCAACACCGATAGCTGTAAATAAAGGCCATTTCTTGGCTTTGACTTTCTTTTCATATCAATACTCCTTTTTAATTGCATATATTAAGATTATAGCACATATCTTAAAAATGAACAATTGCTTTCTGACCATCCAAAAATATTTGCTAAATCTTTTATTGTTGTGTTAGTTATATAATACAACTTCTTTTTTATTTTTGCAAGCATTTTCTTAAGAAATTTAAGCGTAGCAGATTTTTGCATTGATTTCCAAAAAAAGATAGAATATGACTAGAAAACAACTAAAGGAGCTTTCTATGAGAGAATTTGATATTATCGCCATCGGTGGAGGTAGCGGAGGTATTGCTACCATGAATCGTGCTGGCGAACATGGTGCTAAAGCCGCAGTTATTGAGGAAAAGAAATTAGGAGGAACTTGTGTCAATATTGGCTGCGTTCCTAAGAAAATCATGTGGTATGGAGCACAAATTGCCGAGAGTATCCACAAATATGGACCTGACTATGGTTTTACAAGCACTAATAACGAATTTAATTTTGCAACACTTCGTAAGAATCGTGAAGCTTATATTGACCGTGCTCGCTCGTCTTACGATGGAAGCTTCAAGCGCAACGGGGTTGATTTGATTGAAGGACGTGCTGAGTTCGTTGATGCTCATACTGTCAGTGTTAATGGCGAATTGATCCGTGCTAAGCATATTGTGATTGCGACTGGAGCTCATCCTCATATGCCAGCTATTCCTGGCGCTGAACTAGGTGGTAGTTCTGATGATGTCTTTGCCTGGGAAGAGTTACCTGAATCGGTAGCTATTCTTGGTGCTGGTTATATTGCTGTCGAATTGGCTGGCGTACTCCATACCCTTGGTGTACAGACTGATTTATTTGTCCGTCGTGAACGTCCACTTCGTGGATTTGATAGCTATATTGTTGAGAGCTTGGTTCAAGAAATGGAAATACTGGACTAAACCTCCACACCCATAAGGTTCCGACAAAACTTGAAAAAACCGAAGAAGGCATTCAAATTCATTTTGAAGATGGTAGCACGCATACTGCTAGTCAAGTTATCTGGGCTACAGGTCGTCGTCCAAATGTTGAAGGACTAAATCTGGAAAAAGCAGGCGTTACCCTTAACGAACGTGGTTTCATCCAAGTTGATGAATACCAAAACACCGTCGTTGAAGGTATCTACGCACTTGGAGATGTTACAGGTGAAAAGGAACTAACGCCTGTCGCAATCAAGGCTGGTCGTACCCTATCCGAGAGACTTTTCAACGGTAAAACCAATGCCAAAATGGACTACACTACTATTCCAACTGTAGTTTTTTCACACCCAGCAATCGGAACAGTCGGTCTGACTGAGGAAGAAGCTATCAAAGAGTACGGCCAAGAAAACGTTAAAGTCTATACTTCAAAATTTGCATCCATGTATTCTGCCGTTACTAGTCACCGTCAAGAAGCTCGCTTCAAGCTCGTTACAGCTGGTGCAGACGAAAAGGTAGTTGGACTTCATGGTATCGGCTATGGCGTCGATGAAATGATCCAAGGTTTTGCAGTTGCTATCAAGATGGGAGCTACAAAAGCAGACTTTGATGCTACTGTCGCTATCCACCCAACCGGCTCAGAAGAATTTGTGACCATGCGTTAAAAGAAAAGAGAGACCCCTTGGTCTCTTTTTTTATCTCAATCGGCCGTTACAAATTTGTAACCTTTTATTTTAAAATGGGTTGACAATTTTGTCTCATCCAGTATAATAGTTACTATAATTTATAGAAGAGGTTAACTATTTTGAAAAAAGCACACATTTACGCTATCCCAGCTATCGGGGCTGCACTGATTGCAGTATTGGCCCAAATTAGCATTCCAATTGGACCTGTTCCATTTACTCTGCAAAACTTTGCTATTGGACTAATTGCTACTGTTTTTAGACCTAGAGAAGCTGTCCTCTCAGTAGGACTTTATCTATTACTGGGTGCCATTGGTCTTCCTGTTTTCGCTAGTGGAGGAGCTGGTTTTCATGTTTTGGTGGGCCCAAGTGCTGGTTATCTTTGGTTCGACCTTGTCTATGCTGGACTTGCTTCCTATCTCATTCACACAAATAGTGGCGTATTACGTATTTTCTTTGCAAATCTATTGGGTGATTCTCTTGTCTTTGTAGGTGGTATTCTCAGTCTCCACTTCTTAGCTGGGATGCCTTTTGAAAAAGCATTTGCTGTAGGAGTTATTCCATTTATCATCCCTGATCTTGCTAAAATTGTAGCAATTAGCTTTATCAGCCGACCACTACTCCAACGTCTTCGTACACAAGCTTATTTTTCAAGCAAATAAAAGAGGCCGGGATTTTCCCTAGCCTCTTTTTAATTCATCTTAGATGAATGTTTATTGATTCTTATAAGCATCCACCATGATTTGAAATTCTTCATTTGAGAGGGTAATTCCTTTCCCCATCTTGGTGTGGTCAGGACTCCAGCTACGAATGTCAAACTTCGCTGGTGCACCATTAAAGCTGACACGATTGATTTCTTTGGTCCATCCTTTTTCATTTTCAGATAGAGTAAGCAAGTGTTCTTCGATTTCAAATGTAAATTCTGCCATGTTCTTCTCCTTTTTGTTCTCAATTGATTATTCGAAAAATCTTGTAGATTTCATAAAATTTTTATATAATGATGTAAAGAAGGGAGGTCGGAATGAAAGATTTATTAAAACAGGCTTTGCAAAAAGTCCATGATTTTGTTAACGGACATGAAGATTCCATTCCTGAAAAAAGCGATTCCCTAATTGCTAGACTTGAAGAAGCCCTAGCCAAAAAAAAGGCTGTACATATCATCTTTGCGGAAACGAGTTTTACAGGCGATATTATCAAGTATGATACTGATCGCCAACAAATTATTGTTAAAAATTTCGCCAAAAACGTCAGCCGTATTATTCGAGTGTCGGATATTCGAAGAGTAACTTTCGTTCCCTCAACTATCCAAACGGCCCAAAAAAGAAGATTTAAGAAAGAGTGAGATGCTTTTATCATCTCACTCTTTTTCTATTAACGAATTTGTTCAAAATGAAGGTGAACAGCGATGTGGTCGCCGTAACCACTTCTCTCCAAATCACGTTGCAAACGGTAAGAGATATAGTGTTCTGCAATAGTGATATATCCTGCACCTAGTAAGCGATGCTCAACCATTGATTGGATCATACTGATAGTTGCACGTTCTACTTTTGCTTCTTCCAAATCCAAAACAACCTTTTTAGTAACTTGAGCTAGATTTTGGCGCAAATCGTCCGTCAATACATAAACTGTTTGAGCTGCCTTGAGGATAGCTTGGTAGATTTTATCTGGATCAAAATCAGCGACTTGTCCATCACGTTTAATTACTTGCATAGGTTTCTCCTTTTAATTGTTATTTTCTTTAATTTCTGCTAACATTTTCTCTTCTTCTGCTGTCAGTTCATACTCTTCCAGCAAATCAGGTCTACGTTGGTAAGTTTTCTTAAGGCTCTCATAGAGTCGCCATTGACGGATGTTTTCATGGTGTCCACTCATGAGCACATCCGGAACTAACATACCACGAAATCGTAAGGCCGTGTGTATTGAGGATATTCCAAGAGACCTGATGAAAAGCTATCATCCTGGTGACTTGCTTCCTTCCCGATAACTTCTGGAATCAAGCGAACCGTCGCATCAATCATGGTCATTGCAGCTAGTTCTCCACCGGTCAAGACATAATCTCCAAGAGATATCTCATCAGTTACCAAGGTCTTAATACGCTCATCATAACCTTCGTAGTGACCACAGATGAAGATAAGCTCTTCTTCTTGCGCCAAATCTTCCGCATAAGCCTGATCGAACTGTTTCCCAGCAGGGTCTAAAAGAATCACGCGCGGATTCTTTTTTTCAATAGCATCAAAGGCATCAAAAATCGGTTGTGCTCTTAGCAACATCCCTTGACCACCACCGTAGGGTTCATCATCTACATGACGCGCCTTCTCCGCATATTCACGAAAATTATGATATTGGATATCTAAGAGTCCTTTTTCACGTGCCTTTCCAACGATGGAATGCTCTAAGGGTGTGAACATTTCTGGAAAGAGGGTTAAAATATCAATCTTCATCGTCTAACCCTTCTAAGAGTTCTACATCGACACGGTTATTAGGAATATCAACATTGAGAATAACTGGCGGAATATAAGGTAAGAGTAGGTCTCGTTTGCCTTTTCGTTTGACCACCCAGACATCATTGGCACCTGGCTGAAGGATTTCCTTGATGGTTCCAATCAAGTTATCTCCCTCATAGACTTCTAAACCGATAATCTCGTGGTAGTAAAACTCACCATCATCAAGATCATTGAGATTCTCCTCAGCAACCTTTAGACTGTAACCCTTGTATTTTTCAATGTCATTGATATGGTACATATCCTTGAACTTGATGATATCGAAGTTTTTGTGCTTACGATGGCTAGCAATAACCACTGTTCGCACAAATTGATCTTTTTCATCAAATAAGGCAAGTTCTGCCCCTTTTTTAAAGCGTTCTTCAGTAAAATCTGTCACTGACAAGACTCGCATTTCCCCCTGCAAACCTTGCGTATTGACAATTTTCCCAACGTTAAAGTAGTTCATCTGATCTCCTGTATTTAATTCTCCCTTTATTTTATCATGTTACAGGGATTTTCTCAAGTTGAACAGGTCCTATCTTACAAGGCTACTACTTCTTCAAAAAAATCACCAACTATCTGATTAAACTCTTTAGGATGGTCATTCATCGGTTGGTGTTTACTGTCTGAAATCGTTACTTGACGCGCATTGGGATTTAGAGCAATGATACCATCATAGATTATTTTTAGGTGTTTCGGAAAATCATTTTCGCCTCTTACTAATAGCATGGGAGGATTTCCTTTATATCCTTCTATCTCATGGACTGCCAAGAAACCTGTGATTCCAAGGTTCAAAAAAACATCTCGCCCAGTTTCTATAATGGCAGTCTTGACTAATTCTCTTGTGATAGGATTATCTGTACACATTTTTGAGTTCTTATCTGCAATCACCTTCCAAGGAATCGTCTTGTACATAAGAGAACTATATTTGATTCGACCTCTTTCTTTATCTGATAGGTATCGATGCTGTCCCCAACTATCTACCATGACCAAGGCTAGGACTCTTTCTGGATGGCGACAGGTATACTCTTGAAGTGGATTTCCTCCCCAAGAATGACCGACCAATATCACCTTATCTAGCTGAAAATAGGATAAAATAGCATCTACATCTTGAATAGCGCCTTCCAAGTCGGGAAGGCCAACTTTCATAGGTGATTCCCCCTGCCCTCTAACATTAACAAAGTAAAGGTCAAATCCATCAAAAGCATCATACTGGTGGGCCCACATCTGACTACGGCCACAAGCTCCATGATAGAAAATAATGTTGCCTTTATTTGCGTTCCCAGGACGATGATAAACAACCAAATCACAATCTAATACTGGTATAATGTGGCGTACTAAAGTCTCGGGTTCTCTGTTATAAAAAGCAATAGCTTCAGCAATATCATTTGGCTTCATTTCTATACTCTCTCCTCTTTAACCTAATATCATTCTTTTTATCTATTTTATCATGCTAAATTAAAATCATCGTTTTTCAAGCCTAATTTCATTAAAAATTTTGAATTTTCTGTATCGTATAGATAAAGAAAAAGATTGCTAAGCAATCTTTACTTTTTTCTCATCAGATTCATGCCTAAAATTCCAGCAATAATCATGGATGCACCAAGCAAGTGATAAGCGTAAATTGGTTCATGTAAAAAAACTGCTCCTGCTACAATGGTTAAAACAGTTCCTAGATTTCCAAAAACACTAACTGTTGATGCTCCTAGTCTAACAATAGAATAAATAGATAAAGCCGCTGTTACGATTGAGGCTAGAATTCCTAAATAGAGGATAGAAAAGATATAGCCAACATGACCAAGGGGTTCAAAATAGCCCATTAGATTGCTACTTGCGATGTAAGAAAAGAGACTTAAGCAATTAAAAACAATAAAGCCGACTAGAATCACAACTACAGTCAGGTCCATAACCTTGTACTGGCCTCCCTTGTACTTGCTAAGGATATTATTAATGGCATTTGAGAAAACAGATCCAAGCATCAATACATAGCCAAAGATAGCTGTACCTGCTCCAAAATTAGCTCCCTTACTAAGAAAAATATAAACAACCCCTGCAACAGAAAGAAAAAGAAAGAACTTTTGAACCATCGTGGTTTTTTCCTTTAAAAAGATTGAGGCCAAAATGAGGGTAATGATGGGCACCAGGGCTTGCAAAATCCCAGCTTCAGATGATGAAATATACTGAAGAGCAAAGGATTGGAACATGAAAAAGAAGATGGGATAAAAGAGACTCATTGGTAAGATTGATAAAATATCCTCTTTTGTAAGCTTTACCTGTATCACCTTGGATTGTTGAAGAATGAATAAGACTAGAGTTGCGACTGTATAGCGATGGGCTAAGTTGGTCAAAGGACTAGCAAATCCTAAGGCAACCTTGGTAAATAGAAAAGAAAACCCAATAATAGTTGAAAAAGAAAAGGCTGCCAAATAGGCTTTTGTTTTTTCGTTCATAAATTATAACTCCCTTTGCATCTAGATATCATCAAGTAAAAATGTATCAGACTAAGACCTGGTACTTCATGATGATCGCTATTACTATTCTCCTTGCAAAAAAAGCGAGACCATGTCCCGCTTTTCTTATTTTTCGTCAATAACGATTCTTACTTTTTTGTCTTCAGTTGGGACAGAGTAGACAATCGTTCTTATCGCAGAAATAGTGCGACCCTTACGACCGATTACACGACCCACATCGCTCTGGTCAAGATCCAAATGATATTCCAAAAATTCTGGTGTATCTTCAATCTTGATAGTTAAGGCATCTGGTTGTGAAATCAAAGGTTTCACAATTGCAATAATGAGATTTTCAATCGTATCCATCTGTCAACCTACTTTAAACTTATTTTGAGAATTTAGAATCGTGGAATTTCTTCAATACGCCTTCTTTTGAAAGGATGTTGCGAACTGTATCTGAAGGTTGAGCTCCATCAGCCAACCATGCCAAAATACGGTCTTCTTTCAAAGTTACTTGGTTTTCTTCAACAAGTGGGTTGTAAGTTCCAACTGTTTCGATGAAACGTCCGTCACGTGGTGAACGTGAATCTGCTACGTTAATACGGTAGAAAGGTTTTTTCTTAGAACCCATACGAGTCAAACGGATTTTTTTACTGCCATTTTTTTAATATCTCTTTTCTTTTTTTTTTTCGGTGAAATAGCTAAGCTATTTAGCACATGTTCTATTATAACAGATTTCTGAGAGGTGTCAAGAAAAAAACTTGACAGACTTTAAAATTTTTAAATTTTTTAGACTAATAGGGATAAATTAGAAAGAAAAAATTTATGAATACTACTTTTGATACTGTCTATAAAGACTACCCTGTCAAGCCCTATATCTTTCCTAATCTTGATATGGAAGGCCCTAAACCTGTCCCAAAACGCAAAATGGAACTACTAGAAGACAATCTATTAGCAGATGATATCACCCTCCTATGGAGAGTCCAGTTTGGCACTTTACAACCGAAACATGATTTTAAAAACTCCCATTCGAATATGTTTCAAAATTCGCTTAAAATCAATGTTTCCCAACTTTTTCAGCAAACAAATTTTCATCTAATTTGAATAACTTTCAATTAAATGGTGTGAATTTTGCTTAAAATCATCAAAAACACCCCATGGTGTGAACCATGAAGTGTTGTAAATGCTGTATTGTAGCTAGTTCTTAACGTTTAGAGAACTGGCTAGCTTTACGAGCTTTCTTAAGACCTGGTTGGGGCACCACTTATTTCATCTAATTTCAAAGTGCTTTAAAATCAACGTTTTCATAAGTTTTCAAAAAATAAAATTTCAACTAATTTTAATCAATTTCATCAAAATAAGGTAAACTTTCATCAAAAATAAGCAAAAATCGAACCAGAATATCAAAAGTTTACCTTATATAAAATCTTTACATATCAGAGCAACACCATAGAAAAGAGAGCATAACGCTCTCTTTCTTTTTTATCTAAATTTTCGTTTTCCAGCTAAAGCAAGTAGTCCAACACTTGCTCCAAGCAATGCTAAAAGTCCTGAATCCTTTGTTCCTGTATTTGGAAGTTGTTTCTTAGGTTCTGCTTTTGTATTTGTAGTTTGTGCAGGAGCTTGATATGTTTTATCGTCTTTAGTTCCCATCGTAGCAACATTAACAGGTTTGTTTTGAGCCTTAGCATCTACAATATCAACTACTTTACCGTCAGCGTTAGTGACTTCTTGAGGTTGACCACCTGCCTTACGGATTGCATCTGCTTTATCTTTCAAAGCTTGCAAACGTTGTTGTTCAGCAAGGTATGCGTCATGGTCGGCTTTGAGTTGCTTGAAGTTCTCATACCTACGAGCCTTAACTTCTGCGATACCCTCTAGGCGAGCCAACTCTTTCTTAGCAGTGGCAATATTTGCTTCCGCAGATGCAACAACTTCTTTTTGTTTAGCTACATCTTGATTAGCCTTGTCTGACTCAGCCTTAGCCTTATCAACATCAGCTTGACTAGGAACTTTAGGAACTATTTCGTCCTTAGCAACAACCGCACCATTACCAGCCCTTCCAGATGCGTCACCCGCCTTGCGAATTTCCTCTTCTTTTTCTTTCAAAGCTTGCAAGCGTTGTTGTTCAGCAAGGTATGCGTCATGGTCGGCTTTGAGTTGCTTGAAGTTCTCATACCCACGAGCCTTAACTTCTGCGATACCCTCTAGGCGAGCCAACTCTTTCTTAGCAGTGGCAATATTTGCTTCCGCAGATGCAACAACTTCTTTTTGTTTAGCTACATCTTGATTAGCCTTGTCTGACTCAGCCTTAGCCTTATCAACATCAGCTTGACTAGGAACTTTAGCAACAATCTCGTTATTGGCAACTACTTTTGTTGCTGGCTCATTAACTGCTACCTCAGTCTCATTAGCAGATACCCCAGTAGTTACCCCAAGAGCCGAGATTGCAAGCGTTGAAATAACCGCTTTTTTTGATGGCGCCATGGCCTTGTGCGTTTGATTCCATCATATAAACTCCTTTTGATAATTTTATAGTCCTATTTTATCATATTATATAGTTTTTTAAAACTATTTTATGTAGTATTTCTCTTCAATAGTAGTTGGGGCACCGCTTATTTCATCTAATTTTAAAGTACTTTAAAAACAACATTTTCCTAGTTTATATTATCATTCCTATAATACCCTTTAAATGCAACATTTGTTAAGAAAACAAACAGGACAACATCATAATGTGAGAATAGTTAAAATTTATAAAAAAAGCCTGAGGCTTAGTCAAAAAAATTCCTAAAATATGGGAATCTCCCCTACTAAACTTACAATTCGTGTACACGAATTATAAGAATAATGAGGTTTCACCTCAAACACCAATTATTTCATGAAAAAAATTATTTTTCAATTATTTATTCCCTAAAGGGTATTATATCCCCAAATCATGATTCTGTCAAGTTAAATTTCCGTTACAAATCTACCCTATCTTCCCTCCCCCACAAGTGCTGTGGGGGATTTTTTTGTTTTTTCTAAACTTTTTTCACTTTTTTGTCCGACGACACCCCAAAAAATCTCCTTATAAATAAGAACAACTGTCCAGCTCATGACACTAAACCGAGCAAAATCCAATTCACTATTTTGTCCAAAAAGAAAGGTAAAGAATTATGACAAAAAAAACAGAACTCAAAACAACCCAAACCTGACAAGGTCGCTATTCGAAGAGAAAAAGAAATTAAGGAAGCGGCTGAACGTGGCGACTGGAAAAGAGTTGTCCATCTTTTATCATTACCATTTGATAACGCAGAAAGGAAAGACAGGTATCATGGAAAACTCAGCCTCAATTTCATTTATAAGAGGAAAGAAATGCTTGACTTTCTACCTGACAATTCCAGATACTCCAATCCTCTTGAGTCACTCATTTATGAAGAAGATACCAAGATTGTCTATCAGACAATTGACGAGTTTGACGACATCGAACAAATCATTATCTTTGGTTACTTTTTTGAAGATAAAAATTTCACTCAATTAGCTAAAGAAGTTCACCTTAGTGACAAAACAGTCAAAAAGAAGGCTAGAAAAAAATCGCTCAAACTTCTGAGGGAAAAACTAGAAGAGTAAACAAAGACTGTTCAGCTCATGACATGAAACCGAGCTTGTCTCTTCTCGGTTTTAAATCTACTTATAGAAAGGTACATCCATATGAAAATTAAACCACAACACCGCAAAGGCGGTTACTCAAACCACATCGCCCAACAATACGTTGACCTCAACGCTCCTATCTACTTACTGAGTGACGAACTCGAACCCCAACAAAAGTACGAAAACAACAAACCGACGGGGGAAATTGTCGCTTATAAGGCTTGGTTCGGACAAAAAGGACTGCCACCATTTCAAGTTAAATTTACAGAAGCACCTGACCTTCCTGAATATCTATCTCTTGTCATCTTTGATAACCTACAAGCATGTGAAGTCAATTATAATGTCTATTTCAAAGCCGATGGATTGAAAGAGGTGAAATAATGGTTCATTCTCTCGAAAAAAGAGAGTTGGAACAATACCTTTTACAGAGTCTGAACATGGGTTTGGGCTCTGTTCTTCAAGGTGAAACATCTTATACCAACTCATTCGATATTGCAGTTAAAGAAGATGGATTTATCTTCATTCCACGTCTTCCATCTGGCTTTATTATTGATGATGATTTGTATCAAAAGATTTTTCTTAATTGCTAATGCGTCATTATTTCCACAATATACATTACTAAAACAAAATTCTGCTTTCTTTGTCGCATTGAAAAACAGATGATATCCATGTTCAACGTGGGCTGTTCTATCCATGGCAAAAAGGGAATTTCTGAACGTCTTATTATTTCTAATCTTGAGCAATTCACCTCATCTTTAAGGGGAATGATATTCCTATAATGAAAAAAATATGGTCATTAACTATGATAAAGTGACTTCTATCGCAATCGCAGGGAACTCAGGAAGTGGAAAAAAAGTTACGCTTTGACTTATCTACTCAGTGTACTGAAAAACATTTCAGACCTGATTATCATTGACCCTAAATATGATACCCCTTCACGCTGGGCAAGAGAACACCAAATTCCCGTTATTCATCCTCATGAAAACCGTTCTAAATCTGATTTTGTGTCAGAAATCAATGAAAGCTTAAGCAAGTGTCTGACCATCATCCATAAAAGACAAGCTATCCTGTTTGAAAACCCTAGGCACGACTTTAAGCATCTGACAATAGTTATTGATGAAGTGCTCGCCTTATCTGAAGGGGTCAATAAAACCATCAAAGATTCCTTCTTCTCTTTATTGTCTCAAATTGCATTACTAGGGAGAGCCACACGAGTTCATTTACTTCTTGTCAGTCAACGCTTTGACCATACTACCATACCAGTTTCTGTTCGAGAACAATTAAACGTTCTTATACAGATTGGAAACATTAATAAAAAGACCACACAATTTTTGTTTCCCGACCTTGACCCAGAAGGCATCGTTATTCCTATAGACAAAGGAACTGGCTTAATTCAAATCATTGATAATGAACACCCTTATCAAGTTCTTCCCCTTCTCTGCCCAACCTATTACACCAAGAAAGGAATTTTATAGACCATGAGAAAAACGAACTATCAAAAAATCATTCAACCCGCAACTACCCTTTTTATAGTGGAAATCCTATCTATGCTTATTTCAATTCTATTGAGATTCGGAATGAACTCCTTGGACAACAGTATCTACTTCACATCGCTACTTGATTTCCTACGCTTGCTTCACTTTATAAGCTCATCTGTCTCTTTCTTGTCTCTTCTCTTATTCCTTGGATTAGTTGGCTATGAAATCAAGATACGCCATAGAGAAGATAGAATATCAAACCTCTTTAAGTCCATTACACAGACCTTTTCTCTTCGTCTTTTTCTTATTCAAAGAGAACACACAGAATCTGTAAGCACAAGCGAGCAAGGAAACATAAAGAGATACAATCCTGTCAACAAACAGTTCAATAAAGCAATTCAGAAAGCGGTTGTAGATATAAGAGAAGGAAGCGCAAGCTTGATTATTCCTGTCCCTAAATCTCAACAAGCCATTAGAATTCTAAAAGATTTGGAAACAATCATCAGTGAAGAAATTTCTAGTCGCAATCCTGACTATTATTTTTCACGGCCTGAAAGAAAGGGCATGGACTTCTACTTTATCGGAACAAGACGCAAATGATTGGAAGGGCGCTATGGCGCACGAAGTGAGCGCCACCTAGCGCCCTTCTGCTTGGTATATGGACTAACGGGGTACTACGACCCCGTTAGTCCAATAATCAATAATCAAAAAATGTCTTCCACCTTCCGAAAAAAACTTCTAAATCTCCTTATAGATAGTAATATAATTTGAAAGCGAGGTATGTTGCATATGTCAAAAGAACAACGTTCCAATAAATGGGCTTTTCTTTTCTACAGAGAAAGCGCTCCTGAAGACTATTTAGAAATCCTTGAAGGTCTTCATGTTCCCTTTATCTTATCCCCTTGGCACGATAAAGATGTTAATAGAAAAACAGGGGAGCTTAAAAAAGCTCACAAGCATCGGCGCATTTTTTTCTTTGATTCACTCAAAAGCTATACTCAAGTATCTGAGCTCATCAAGGATAAATTAAAGGGTCCTGCTCATGTAGAGCCTATTATGTCTCCCAAGGGGATGTATGACTACTTTGTTCATGCAGAGAATCCTGAGAAAAGTCAGTACGATATCAAAGACATAGAGACCGGATGCGGATTTGAACTAGACAAATTCCTCATAAACAATAATAATGATGATTTTCTATCAACTATTATTGACGTGATAGACAAAAAGAATTTCACAGAGTTTAATCATTTGGTTAGATATGCGAGAGAAGAAAATCCGTTCTTATTAAGGCTTATCGTAGATAAAACTTACTTTTTTGCTAAGTATTTAGATTCACGAAGGTATAGCACAGACAAAAGCAAAATAACTTCATCAGAAAACTCTTTGACGAATACTCCTAATGAAACTAGTGACGTCATATCAAGCACTGCTTCAATAGAAGTATAATGGAGGAAAAGCTATGCAAGTAATCTTACCAGATGAGCAAATTCATCAAATTCAACTTTTACTCTCTAATCTTATAAATAAAGAAATCAGAGAGCAATTAGACAAGAGCGGTATCGATAGCCCCTATTTGAACAAGCAACAAGCTTGTAACTATTTAGGTATATCAAACAATACACTGGATTCTTGGATTGTAAAAGGCCTACCAAAAATCAAAATCGGTAAAACGATTCGATTCCATAAAGACGCTATCGACCAATGGCTAAACTCACATAACTAGAAATATCAAGATTTTTATTTTATAATGGTCATGATATTTTCTGGTTCGATACACAAGGAGAATATCATGACTATCAGTAAGACAAAAAACGGAACTTATCGCTTAAAAGTCTATATCCCAATTGAAGCACGAATGCCACTTGGTATTGTTAATAGCAATTATTACGATAAGCGATTTAAAACTAGAAAGGAGGCAAGACAGGCTGAGATAGACTTGCTTACCAAGTTAAATCAAATAGAAGATAATGAGTTTACAGGACTGGCAAAAGGAGATATCCTTTTCTCAGACTTCTATAACAATATCTGGTGGGACTCTTATAAAGCAGGACAAACTACATCCACTTCTAAGCCACCAAGCAGGTCAACAGTTGCTAATACCAAAACATGTTTTGAAAAACATATACTACCACTTCTTGGCAACTATACGATACAGTTTCTAAATCAAAATAAGCAAGTTATCCTAAATCTAATGACATCTAAGGCTAATGAATATGCGAACTTCAAATCTTTACGTAGCTATGTGATTTCCATTTTTGATTGGGCAGAAGAACTTGAATATATCGAAGCTAATAAAGTTGCAAAAATATTAAGAAGAATAAAGGCAACTAAAAAGATTCAACTTGCAGAGTCAAAGAGAGAGGAAGATTTATATCTAACTCATGAACAACTCCAAGAATGGTTCTCAGCCTTTAAAGAGGATTTAGAGAATGATAAAATAACCCTTAAAGATTATGTCCTATTTTATCTCACTTTTTTCTTAGGTGATAGAAAATCTGAAACATATGCTCTTCAATGGAAACATATCGACTTTTCAAAATCACAGATTCAGCTAATTCAAGCTTTAGATAGATATGGACAAGTAAAAATCTACTAAGGAAATAAGAAAAACTATTTTTCTCTATTACTAATGACTTACTTCAACTTCTTACCTCTTGGAAAGAACAACAAAGATATGAACTAGCAAAGTTTGGCATCATCAGTAATCCAGAACAATTTGTTTTTACATATATAGACACAAGAGGAAACATCAACAAGCCTTTACATGCTGACTATCTAAACAATAAAATGAAAAGCATCAGAAAGCGACATAAAGAGCTGGCACATGCTACACCTCATAAACTGCGACATACAGGAGCAACGCTTGCTAAACAAGCAGGAATGAGCTTAGAAGCTATTTCTGAGGCTCTAACACACAGTGACACAGGAACAACACAGATTTATGTAAATACTTCTAATGTAGTTCCTATGACAGTAGGTGAATTTGCTTTAAAGTCTCTAAAACAATAAGGTGAGAATAAGGTAAACTTTGAGGTGAACTTTTCAAAAAAACACGAAAAAAGCACCCATAAGGTAAACTTTTGAGTGCTTTGAAACGTTGATAGTATCGTATTGATTAACGTTTTGAGAATTGTGATGCTTTACGAGCTTTCTTAAGACCTGGTTTGGAAAGTATGAATTTCAGTTGGACTAAAAACAGCGTAATATCAAGACTTTTCTCCGCTTTTATAAAAGCTTTTTTCCAATCAAATTCAACTAATTTTATCCGAATGGTGTGGATTTTACCCCCAAAATTACAGAGAATGGAGCTGATAAACACTAAACGTTCACACCATTAGTTAAATGATTTTTTGTTCATCATTTTTCTTAGATGATAGAACTTCTAATTTATTTCTTATTCAAGCAAAAACAACCTGCTATAAGTAAGAAAGAGGAAGATACAAGAAAAAAACACGGCGTAAAAAAACCGATTCAGTTCATTGTCCTCAATCCTTGTCTGCTTCATTTTTCTTTTTACGAGATCGTTTTTGTGAATCTTTTTTTCAGAGAGTTTTTTTGATCAATATACTTGTCAATGTTTTCATAAAATTCCTTGGTCGCTTCACTATCTAATGTTGGCGAGTTCTGAACTTGATTCACTTTCAATTGAACAGATTGAATACCGTAAGAGGCTTGTTTTTTTGGTGGAGTGTTTCTAATTCTTCTTCTGAAATCGGATCTCCAACAACCGTCAAGACCAATTCATTGTTACTTGACTTGTAGACTTGATTAATAACCGTATAATTGGCGAACTCTTTTCCTACAAACTGTTTGATCCCTTCTTTGCGCGCTTGTTCTATTGTCAGAGTAACTGCCGAATAGCTAGCTGGAAGAATCAACAATACAATCAAAGATATCAAGCCAATTCTCATTTTTAATGCTCAGCTCTTTAAATGAAGTTAAAGGAGATTTTTCTCATCAAAATTCTTGTTCCAACAATGTTGGCTAGCATGATAAAGACACAGTTGATCAAGAAAAGATAGAGAGCCCCCAATAAAAATCGTACATTCCCATTAGCTAAACCATAGCCAGCAGTACAGATAGGCGGCATCAGAGCTGTAGCAATGGCTACTCCTGGCACGATATTGTTTGCTTCTTTTTTCCTTGAACCGATCACACCAGCAATCCCACCAGCAATAGCAATGAGGACATCCCAAATGGTTGGAGAGGTTCGTGCAATCAACTCGCTACTTGCATAAGACAAGGGAGAAATCCAGAAATACAGAGTCGAGACAAGCAAACTGACCAACACTTGAGTCAATAAAACCTCTAGAGATTGCTTGATTAAACGCGTATCAAAAATAGCTAAACCGAATCCCAGTCCAACAATCGGTGTCATGAGAGGTGAAATTAACATGGCTCCAATAATAACAGCTGTTGAATTCATATTTAGACCGATAGAGGCAATAAAAATTGCACACATCAAAATCGCTGTATCTCTCAATCGAACATGAAGGTCATCGTATAATTTCTCACGGTATTCCCGTGTTGAATAATTGGCAGTCATTTGTCCTCTCCTCTTTCCTTATTTAAATTGGTATAATAATTAAAAATAACAGCTGATAAACAGCCAAAAAATATGAGCCCATAAATCGTCAAGAAGACACTGGTAATCCTTCCAATCAAGGTCACAGCTAGGAGATCCCCGTAGCCGACAGTCGTCGAAGTCACAAAAGCATACCAAAGACCGTCTCCGTAATTTGTGATAGCAGGTTCAACTAGGAAAAGCACGCCTCCTGACCCAAAAACAAAGGTCACAAAACTCAGAGCAAACCGAGTAAAACCCGTAACCTGCATAATATGCCATAACATTTTTAAACGTTTCATTTGTTCTCCTTATTCATACTAGCTCCTGACCGAGCCGTTTTTTTCCAATAATCAAAGTGAAGATAGGACATGATCTCCATCAGAGAAAGATAGACAAACTGATAGATCTGATTTAAGCTGATTATCAACTGATATTGTTTGAAAAATGACTGGAAGAAAGACCAGATATGACTGTCTTGAATCAGTCCCTTCTTAATATCAGACAGGATATTAGCTAAAGCTCCCAAGGACTGAAACGGTAAATCCTTGACATTTATATAGATCCGGTCCACCACATCATTCAGACTGGTATCTTGGATGGCATGAAATTCTCCAAAGAGAACTCCTGCCGCTCCAAGAGTAGAAACAAATTCCACCAAATAATTTCTGAGGAAATTTTCTCAACCTTTTCCCATAATGTGTTTAGTGCCATCCATAACGATCCCAACCAGAAAAAGGAAAGAAAACAAGCAAAGAAATTTTGCCGTAAATCCCAAAAAAAGCTTCAAGACTTGGTGTTGTTGGTTTTTTTCTAACTCTAAAAACCAAGATGGTCATAATAATTGCTAGAACAGCATCTGTCAATACAATTAATCTGTCTTTCTTCATCGGATTGCATCCCCTTTCTTTTTTGTAACATTCTATCTTATCGCATAATATTGGATATTCTTTCATAATCCGACTACAAACAAAAATAAACCAAAAAAAGTATGTCCCTATTATACTATATTTAACTCTAGAAGTATTCATCCATCTAATTAATAAATATATCATATTTCACAATAAGTGAATACTATCAAAGATTCATCCCCTTTCACTTCATCATGTAGTGTTGCTTAGATTTATCAAAAACAACCAAATTTGTATTAATTTCAAGTATCACCTAGTTACAAAAATTTGGGGTGAACAGAAAAAGCATCCCGTATTTTTGATACGAAATGCTTTCAATAAGTTTAAATAAGTTTTAACGTTTACTAAATTGTGATGCTTTACGAGCTTTTTTCAAGCCTGGTTTGGAAAGTATGGATTTCAGTTGGACTAAAAACAGCGTAATATAACGGCTTTTCAGAACTATATCTACTAATTAATTTCATAAAATATGAATCATTATTTTTTAAATAGGGGAATAGTTTAGGTCTGTAAGAATTAACTTATACACTTACAAGGTTTATTCTGATCGACTTTATAACTGTCTACGAAAAAAAGACAGAAGTGAGAGATTGAGTGTGGGGAAAAAACTATTAGGTGTAGTTTCAATACTTCTACTAATGCTTTTGCTTATATTTAATGCAAGTAAATAGTCAATTCGTCCGAGCATTTCCTTCTCCATCTCCGTAGCAGAAAGTTGAGTTTATTTAACAAACTGATAAAATAATAGAGAAACTAGTTATTTCGAGGCCAAATCATGAACCTATCAAACGTATTTCAAAAATTATCCCCAAATACTCCCATCTTACAAGCTACCTTTGGTCTGGAGCGCGAATCTCTACGAATCAATACTGAAGGCCGTGTCGCTCAAACGCCACACCCTGAAAAATTGGGTTCTCGCAGTTTCCATCCCTATATCCAGACAGATTATAGCGAACCTCAACTAGAGCTCATTACACCGGTAGCACAGTCGACCACGGAAGCTCGTCGCTTCCTCGGGGCCATCACCGATGTGGCTATTCGCTCAATGGATAAGTCAGAATATCTTTGGCCTTTATCCATGCCACCTGTGATTGTAGAAGAAGAGATTCAGATTGCCCAGTTGGAAAGTGACTACGAGTATCAATACCGAGTTGGTTTGGCAGAACGCTACGGCAAATTGCTCCAGTCCATATCTGGAATTCACTATAATTTTGAACTCGGCAAAGATCTGACCCAACAGCTCTTTGAAGTCAGTGATTATGACGATTTACTGACCTTCAAGAATGCCCTCTATCTCAAGTTAGCTCAGAACTTCTTGCGTTATCGCTGGCTCTTGACCTACCTTTACGGAGCAAGCCCGCTAGCAGAAAAAGGGTTTTTGACAGATGAAATTGGTTGCGTGCGGTCGATTCGTAACTCCAACTACGGCTATGTCAATGCCCCCAATGTTCACATTTCCTTCTCTTCACTGGAGCAATACGTGACCGACATCGAAAACGCTGTTGGATCTGGGCAACTGTCCGCCGAAAAAGAATTTTACTCTGCCATCCGTTTACGCGGTGCTAAGACTAGCCGGGACTTTTTGACTAAGGGCATCTCCTATCTAGAGTTCCGCAACTTTGACCTCAACCCCTTTGAGCCACTGGCAATCAGCCAAGAAACACTAGACACCACCCACCTCTTTGCACTCGCACTCTTGTGGCTAGACGACATGGAGCAAGTCGACGAAGAATTGGCAGTAGCTGCTACTCTCAACAACCAAATCGCTCTCAGCCATCCCCACACACCACTTCCTAAAGAGGCTGACCCCAAACCTATCGTGACAGCCATGAAGGACATCGTCGCTCACTTTGGACTAGATGACTATTATAGCCAGCTTATCACTAAGGTGGAGGCCTCTCTTCTTGATCCACGTTTGACCCTTTCTGGAAAAATAGCAGAGCAGGTTGAAGAAGGGTCCCTTGAAAAATTTGGCCAACAACAAGGACAAGCCTTTCATGACTATGCTTGGACAGCACCTTATGCCCTCAAAGGCTATGAAAACATGGAACTCTCCACCCAAATGATTCTCTTTGACGCCATTCAGCTGGGCTTGAACGTAGAAATTTTAGATGAGGAAGACCAATTTCTCAAACTCTGGCATGGTGACCATGTGGAGTACATTAAAAATGGCAACATGACATCCAAAGATAACTACGTAATTCCACTGGCCATGGCTAATAAGGTTGTGACCAAAAAGATTTTGGACAAGGCTGGTTTTCCAGTACCTGCGGGAGCAGAATTTGCTAACAAGGACGATGCCTTGCGGTACTACGGACAAGTAGCCAACTCTGCTATTGTTGTCAAACCCAAATCCACCAACTTCGGTCTTGGCATTTCCATCTTCCAAGAGCCAGCTAGCCTTTCTGGCTATGAAAAAGCCCTAGACATCGCCTTTTCGGAAGATAGCCATGTGCTAGTCGAGGAGTTTGTGGCAGGGACCGAGTACCGTTTCTTTATCTTGGATGGAAAATGCGAGGCTGTCCTGCTCCGCGTCGCGGCCAATGTCGTAGGTGACGGAAGCTCAAGCATCCGAGAATTAGTCGAAAAGAAAAACCAAGACCCTCTGCGTGGTCGCGACCATCGCTCACCTCTTGAAATCATCAATCTGGGTGATATTGAATTACTCATGTTGGAACAGCAGGGTTACACACCTGATACAGTCTTGCCTAAAGGTAGCCAAACCTTTCTGCGTGGTAATTCTAATATCTCAACTGGAGGCGACTCCATTGACATGACTGACCAGATGGGCGAGAGTTACAAACAACTAGCTGCCGATATGGCGACTGCTATGGGGGCTTGGGCCTGTGGAGTCGATTTGATTATCCCAGACTACACCAAGCCTGCTAGTAAGGAGCTACCAAATTGCACCTGTATCGAACTCAACTTCAATCCTGCCATGTACCTGCACGCCTATACTTACGTAGGGCCAGGACAACGTATCACACCGAAATTTTACGGAAGTTGTTTGGAGAGATATGAGAATAAGATCAGAGATTTTCTGAGCTTACTTTTTTATATTTGATAAATGGTAAAATATAGTGCAACAAAAAACTCATAGAGCCCAATCTCGTGTAAACTGTAAGTAACCACACTAAACAGAACACGGGAGAAATCTATAAGCTACCATCATATTACCATAATTGAGCGAATTAAGATAGAGACTTACCTAGAATTAGGTCTCAAACCCTGCCAAATAGCTAGAAAATTAGGCGTTCACAAATCAACCTTCTCAAGAGAATTAAGTGTGGTAATGACACTTACTCTGCACAAGCAGCACAAACACACAATGAACAATTGGCGAAGCAGAAGGGAAGAAAATCGAGTTAGACTCCTGTGAATTGAAGTAGGAAATTAAAGAGCGATTACAATCTTCATGGTCTCCAGAACAAATTTGTAGTCGTTATCAACTTGAAAATAGGTCCATGGTGTCCTTCAAAATCCAATTTGTAAAATTAAGCTAGAAAAAAGCATCTCGTATTTTTGATACGAAATGCTTTTAATAAATGTAAATAAGTTTTAACGTTTACTAAATTGTGACGCTTTACGGGCCTTTTTCAAGCCTAGTTTGGAAAGTATGGATTTCAGTTGGACTAAAAACAGCGTAATATCAAGGATTTTCTGAACAATATCTACTTTTTAATTTCATAAAATCTGAATCAATATTTTTAAAATAGGGGAATAGTTTAGGTCTCTAAGCATTAAAATAATACACCTAACTTTGGTCACCGTTTTTTAGTTATTCACTCTTTTTTCGGATAGTGTTTTTAAAGTTATGATGTAAAATGCCGCAATTAAAACACTATACATCATAATCGGAGGATAGAGAATTAAGGATAGAATCAATCCCACTCCTTTAATTATTAGGTCAGGTATCAATAACTTTCTATATTGTGCGGTAGCTTCAAGTAATTCTTTCTGATCTATATTGGGTTTATCAATTACTTTATGTAAAAACCAATTTGCTACCGTTGAAACAATAACGATCAGTCCATAAAAGAGCTGTGCCGTATGATTCATGAAATGACTACTAACGATTCCAGTAGCATAGGGCATAAATGAAACAAAAAATAAAAGATACAAATTCTTTCAAATTCCTTCCTTTTCAACTTGGCTAACTTGACCTGCATTACCTAGGTCGCTTTGCTTTAAATTATACTTTTTTCTTAAACATTTGATACGAGTAGGTATTTCTTGTGAGTAATTTTCATCAAAAAATTTCATAGATAAGTCCTATATATAATCATGGTAAAGTAGTAAAAATAGTTGTTATCCTAGTTGATTAAAAAAGTCTTTGATTTCCTCATCTTTTATAAAATAATATATAATTTTCCCCTCTCTTCTAGTATCCAAGATGTTTTGATTGGCTAGTTTACGAAGATGGTGGGAGGCAGATGCCATACTGAGATTTAGTAAACAGGCTATATCACAGACACAGAGTTCTTCAACAGCAAGGAGATAAAAGATGATATTTATCTGTTTATTATCGGTAAACTTTGATAAAATACGAAGTGATTTTTGGACTTTTTCCTTTTCAAGGTAGTTCGTTGCGGTTGTAACATTTTGTTGATTTATAATATTCACTTGGCATATACTATCTTTTTTCATAATTTTTTCTCCTAGCCGAACACAGTCCTTAGTATGTTAAAGCTGTTGTTTTCAATCAGGATATACATCCCCAATCCTAAATAAACAACGGCAATAAACCATCTGCTATATTTTTCCAAAGTTTCTCCAACAGAAGGGACTTGTGCCAATTTTTGGGCAGAAAAAACCAAGAGATAAATCATGACTAGAAAGGTAAGTAAAGCCACTATCAAATTCGCTAAATTTAAGGTAATAAAATATGGGACAAAAACACCAATATTGTCAGCACCACAACTTGCAAAAGTAATCATAGCGACTAGAAAAATCAGGTTTTTATCATCTTTGCGCAAACCATCTTTTGCAATAGCTTCTCCATCAGAATCTCCTAAAAGTAAAACTTTGAGTCCTAGGAAAATTGGAATCAAACCGAGCAAACCTAAAATCTCTTTACTAGGAATATAATTTAAGACAAATGCAAAAAGTAAACTTAGCAATATTAGACTAACAGAGCCTAGAAATTGTCCTAAATAGATGTTAATGATGTCCTTTCTGCTTTTTCTTTTGGCAAAAAATAACATTAGGATAATAAGTAAGTCCACGGCTGTCCCAGAATACAGGATTATTGAAGTAACAATATTTTGAATCATAAAACACCTCATTCAAATATATTTTTGAATGTATTCTAACATTAAACCTTTGTAGATGTCAACTTCAGCTCCATCAAAATATAGATAAGAAGGTAGTGTACCAAACATTAAAAAGCCCTGCTATCGAAATGATAGCAGGGCTTAACTTCAATATCCAGATGATATATTTATCTAAAAAAGGTAGAGTTTGGACTGAAATATAGTGAAATGTATTGAAATTGAAAAAAGAAAAAACGCTTGAAATCAGCGTTTTTCTTATGTATTGTTCGTATTGAATGCTTACTTCACTTCTGTAAAAATTAACTTCTACAACTACAAAGCTTATTCTGACAGACTTTATAGCAGTCTAAGAAAAAAGTAGAGATTCATACAGCATCTAGGTTTTCCAAAAATTCTTTATCATCAAATATTATTAACAAAACTATCCAAACCAAATACGATGCATTGCTTCAAAGAATTCTTTAGTTGTTTGACTAGCGAGGTCTTTAATTAAAAATTTTTTTCAAATAATTGCCACATTGACACATAAAATTCTTGCTTTCTAAATTTAAGTGTGATATATTTATAACATAAACATTTAAATGTTATATATTTATAATACAAAAAGGAGTCTATCATGAAAAAAAGTCAAAAAATGCGTGGCCTCATTGCAATGATTGCCGTAGCTCTCTTTATTGATTTTATTGTTTTATTTGGTTCTAATCTTAGTTGGGGACCCAAGTTAGTTATTACTGGTATTTCAGTGTTAGGTCAAATTATAGCTATTTGGGGCTGGCTACATATGAAACCATGGCCTCATAAAAGTCAGAAAGGTAAGGGAAAGATTATTTTCGACTTGTCTGTTAAGCTTTACACGATACTTGTGTTTGCAGCAAGCATTTTTTATACAGTAGGGCTTTGGGTTGCAACCCCTAGCGTAAGTTCTGGTATTAAAGAATGGAGTTTCGGAATTATCCTCGTTATTGAAGTGATTCTATTTGGTTTTTTCTCTTTAAAAAATGTCAAGGAAACTCCGGACGAACGCTTTTATGCTAATTTAGCAAAGGCAGCTAGCTTGATGTTTGTTTTTATGCTAGGTGCACTGATGATCCTAGCAGTTAGCATTGGATATATAGGGTCTCTCACGCTTTACATGGGCCAGATCTTTATTAGCATAGCTGCCTTGATTTTAATCTTTGCGGTTGTCTATTTTATCTTGGAACGGAGAGGATAAGCATGGCCAAAGAAAGCAAGATTATTACTAATCTCAAATCTGTTCGTGAGTCCACAGGCATGACCCAGCAGGAGTTAGCCGACCTCATCGGCATGCGACGCGAGACAATTCTGCACTTGGAAAATAATCGTTACAATCCTTCGCTGGAAATGGCTCTTAAAATTGCTCAAGTTTTTAATCTGAAAGTAGAAGACCTCTTTGAACTCAGACAGAAAGAGGAAGCATAATTCTTTTCGAGACCTAGCATTAAGTTCATTGATTAATTAGGAATTGAAGCCAAAAGAAAAAATCCTTTGAAAATGTGCTCTTTTAAAATATAGTAATTCTTATGGCATTGATATCCCAAAACATTTAGATACGCTTGTTGAAAAAGGATATGCTATTATCGAAACCGCCTTTGACTCGCTTTACCATCTAAATGCTACTATGAAAAAGAGTATCCTTAAAAAGAAGGGTGTTACTGGACTCTCCAAGATGAAGGCCACCGAATTGAATCAAGCACTTCATGATCATTTTTCAGAAGAAGAATTAGCTAACCGCTTTTCGATTCGTGGCTATAAACTAACTCCAAAAGGTGAACAAGCTCTCAAAGACCATCAAGTAATCATTGACCGCCATCCTAAAAAGAATCTTTAATCAACCAAAGCTGGTTGATTTTTTTGACTGTAGAAATTTCGTACCATTATTTTTCCAGTGGCTTATATGTACACCAACCACTTACATTTGAAATCCCCTTTCTTTTACGGTACAATAGTAAAAATGATTTTTGAAAGGACTAATATGAAAAAATTAGCTACACTACTACTCATTTCAACTTTTGCTCTTGGTGGATGCACAAGCATCCAACGTGCACTTCGTGGTGATGATTACGTGGATTCTAAAATTGCTGCTGAAGAGAGTTCGAAAGTTGCTGCCCAAGCAGAAAAAGATTTGAAAGACGCCTTAACAAATGAAAATGCTAACTTCCCTCAACTTTCTAAGGAAGTAGCTGAAGATGAGGCTGAAGCTATCCTTCACACAAGTCAAGGTGATATTCGTATCAAACTCTTTCCAAAGTTAGCTCCTCTAGCAGTTGAAAATTTCCTAACTCACGCTAAAGAAGGTTACTACAATGGCGTTACCTTCCATCGTGTAATAGATGGCTTATGATTCAAGGTGGAGATCCAAAAGGAAATGGTACGGGAGGCCAATCTATCTGGCATGGTAAGGATAATACCAAGGATACTGGAACAGGTTTTAAAAATGAAATCTCTCCTTATCTATACAATATCCGTGGCTCCCTTTCAATGGCAAATACAGGACAGCCAAATACCAATGGTAGCCAATTCTTCATCAATCAAAGTACAACAGACTATTCTGCTAAACTTCCTACAAGTAGCTATCCTAAGAAAATTATCGAAGCCTACAAAGAAGGTGGAAATCCTACTCTTGATGGCAAGCACCCTGTCTTTGGACAAGTCATAGAAGGGATGGACATTGTAGATAAGATTGCTAAGGCTGAAAAAGATGAAAAGGATAAACCAACTACTGCTATCACTATCGACAGTATCGAAATTGTTAAAGACTACGATTTCAGTAAACAATAACATCATTAATTATAAGGAGATGTAAAAATGATTCTATTTTGGGGGTCAAAAGGTTACCAAAAAGTGTTGGGACATACACAGACTACTATCGAATGTGGCCATTGTAACAATGTTGATACTTGGAAAATTACGGAATATGGACGCAAGTTCACTCTTTATTGGATTCCTCTCTTTCCTTACGGAAAAACTAATTTCGTTTCATGCCCGATTTGTCACTACGGTAAAGAAATTCAAAAATCTGAGATTGAAACCTATTTGAATTACTAGTCAAAAAGCCAAGTCACACAGACTTGGCTTTCCTATTCTAGTTTTGCGAGCTTCTCTTTTTATGTTAGCTCATTGAAATCCCAGATTTGATCCATCCAGCCTTCATAGAAGTCTGGTTCGTGGCAAACCATTAGAATGCTTCCTTTGTATTCTTTAAGCGCCCGTTTGAGTTCGTCCTTGGCATCCACATCCAAATGGTTGGTAGGTTCGTCTAGAACAAGGACATTGTTCTCACGGTTCATCAAGAGACAGAAACGAACCTTGGCTTGCTCTCCACCTGAAAGAACTTGAATTTGACTTTCGATGTGTTTAGTCGTCAAACCACAACGAGCAAGGGCTGCACGAACTTCGGCTTGATTAAGCGCTGGAAAGGCATTCCAGACTGCTTCTAGTGGTGTCTGTCGATTGCCTCCTTCCACTTCCTGTTCAAAGTAGCCGAGTTCTAGGTAGTCCCCACGTTCAACCTCCCCAGCAATTGGTGGAATAATTCCCAAAAGAGATTTCAAGAGGGTTGTTTTCCCGATACCATTGGCACCAATAATGGCAACTTTTTGATTGCGTTCAAAGGTAAGATTTAAGGGTTTAGTAAGAGGACGGTCATATCCAATCTGCAAGTCCTTGGCTTGGAAAATAAAGCGACCAGGTGTACGAGCTGTTTTGAAATCAAAGGACGGCTTTGGTTTCTCACTTTGAAGCTCGATAATGTCCATCTTGTCCAATTTCTTCTGGCGAGACATGGCCATATTTCGAGTTGCGACACGAGCTTTATTACGGGCCACGAAATCCTTGAGATCCGCAATTTCTTTCTGTTGACGCTCATAGGCTGCTTCCAGTTGCGATTTCTTCATGGCATAGACTTCTTGGAACTGGTAGTAATCTCCAGAATAACGAGTCAACTGTTGATTTTCAACGTGATATACGATATTGATTACATCGTTTAGGAAAGGAATATCGTGCGAAATAAGAACAAAGGCATTCTCATAGTTCTGAAGATAACGCTTGAGCCAGTCAATATGTTCGGCATCGAGATAGTTGGTTGGCTCGTCCAAAAGCAAGATATCTGGCTTTTCAAGAAGGAGTTTGGCTAAGAGAACCTTGGTTCTTTGTCCACCAGATAAGGCTGTTACATCTGTATCCATACCATAATCCATGACACCAAGAGCACGCGCGACTTCGTCAATCTTGGCATCCAAGGTATAGAAATCACGACTTTCCAAACGGTCTTGAAGTTCTCCAACTTCTTCCATCAATGCATCAATATCAGCGCCCTCTTCTGCCATTTCCATGTAGAGATCATTGATACGAGCTTCGGCTTTGAATAATTCGTCAAAGGCTGTACGCAAAACATCACGCACGGTTTGACCTTCTTTGAGCACAGCATGCTGGTCCAGGTAACCTGCTGTCACGTATTTAGACCATTCCACTTTACCTTCGTCCGGTAACATTTTACCAGTCACAATGCTCATAAAGGTTGATTTCCCTTCACCATTGGCACCCACCAGACCGATATGTTCACCTTTGAGGAGACGGAAAGACACGTCTTCAAAAATCGCACGGTCTCCAAAACCGTGACTCAAATTTTTAACTTCTAAGATACTCATTCTAATTCCTTATCTTGTTTCTATGTAGTAGTTTATAGAGGACCCAAGCCAGGTAGCCACCCAAAGTATTGGTCCATAAATCATCAATCTCAAATACCCGGTTAAAGTCGAAGAAAAAGTCTAAAACTAGTTGCGTACACTCGATGCTCAAGCTCAATAAAAAGCTAAACAAAATTACTTTCTTCGTTTTTCTTAGAGCAGGTATAAGATAGAGAAGCTGGAAAATTAATGGGAAGAGCAAGAGGACATTTAAAGCATTTTGCAAAAAGATCCAAAATAGCTGTGTGATACTTGTTACTTCTCCCAGTTTCCAAAGGGAGTTAAAAGGCGTCAAAAGAAAAACCAGGCGTCCAAAAGTTTGAATACCTGGAGTTTCCACTCCTGCAGGAAGTTGAGGCTGGGGAGTAAAGCAAAAACAGACGATACAAAGACTGTATAGCACGACTCCCAAGCTTAGTAGTTTTTTTCGTTTCATCTTATGGATTTACTTCAGCTACTGCTTTTTGGCGATCACGTTTCATGGTATTTGAACGCAATTGTCCGCATGCGGCATCGATATCAGTACCGTGTTCTTGACGAACAACACAGTTGACGCCTTTTTTCTTGAGCGTATCATAGAAGACCATTACACGCTCTTTCGGACTACGACTGTATTGGTCGTGCTCACTAACTGGGTTGTAAGGAATCAAGTTGACATATGACAATTTCTTGATATTTTTCAGCAATTCTGCCAACTCAAGCGCTTGTTCGACTCCATCATTAACTTCATTGAGCATGATGTACTCAAAAGTCACACGGCGGTTAGTTGTCTCGATGTAATACTCAATCGCTGCAAAGAGTTTTTCAATTGGGAAGGCACGGTTAATCTTCATGATGCTTGAACGCAGTTCATTGTTTGGCGCATGAAGTGAGACAGCAAGGTTAACCTGTACACCTTCATTAGCAAACTCACGGATTTTGTGAGCCAAACCTGAAGTTGATACAGTGATATGGCGAGCACCAATTGCCATTCCCTTATCGTCGTTGATGGTACGGATAAAGTTCAAGACGTTATTGTAGTTGTCAAATGGTTCTCCAATCCCCATAACAACAATATGGCTAACACGTTCATCTTGTCCACGTTCGTCAAAATATTTTTGAACCAACATAATCTGTGCAACAATTTCTCCGTTATTGAGGTCACGTTGCTTCTTAATCAATCCTGAAGCACAGAAGGTACAACCGATATTGCATCCTACTTGAGTTGTTACACAGACTGACAAACCATAGTGCTGACGCATCAGAACTGTCTCAATCAGCATCCCATCTGGTAACTCAAAGAGGTACTTCACAGTTCCATCGGCTGACTCTTGAACGATACGTTGTTTCAAGGGATTGACAACAAACTGCTCGTTGAGCTTGGCAATCAGATCCTTAGACAAGTTGGTCATTTCTTCAAATGTCTGAACACGTTTACGGTAAAGCCACTCCCAGATTTGATCCGCACGGAATTTTTTTTCTCCCTGTTCCAAGACCCATTCTTGCATTCCTTGACGAGTTAAACTGTAAATCGACGGTTTCATCTTTCTCCTTATTCTCTAATCTTTCTGACGGATGACGAAATGACGTTGTCCCTTTTCTTCATTCTGTGATTTCTGCTCTTTACGACGTCGTCTATTTCTCTTGTCCGTATGATTTCTTTTCTTATTCTGAGAAGTTTTCTTGCCTTTTCGAGTATCTTTTTCTTCCTCTTTTTTACGCATTTTTTGGTCAAATGATGCTCGTTTAGGAGTTTCATTTTCTAGGACAAAATAAGCACAACCATAGCTACAATACTCGAGTAGGTAATCTTGTAAACGACTGATTTTCTCGAGAGATTCTTCAGCTCGCTCATTCTTGTAGAATCCTCGCAAGCGCAACTGCTCATTGCTCCAGTCTCCTACAATATAATCATACTTATTTAAAACTTCCGAAAAGCGTTGAGTAAAAGCTGTTGCATCAAAAGCGTCCTTACTATTTTCAACCAAATTAAAGGAAAAACCTTCAGCCTCGACTTTATCTCCAGATAGATGAAATTCAGGACCAGGGAATTTATTGTAATTGTATAATTCAGGTGCAATTTCTTTACGCATAATATTCCTTTTTAACGTTTACTTAATACTCTATTTTACCATATTTTTGCCATATTTACATCTTTTGATTTAAAATGAAAAAAGTCTGACGATTTAAGCATTGATTAGCTAAATCTTGTTCCAAGTTTATAGAAAAAGAAAAAACTGGGGGGGCCCAGTTTTTTTATGATTACATGTAAAGTAATTTGAAAAGTGCTACAGCGGCAATAGCAGCAGCAATCGGTGCAACTACTGGTACCCAAGCATACCACCATTTAGAATCACCCTTGTGCTCACCAAGGATTGATTTAGGAAGTACTGCGTGAAGAAGACGTGGTCCAAAGTCACGAGCTGGGTTCAAACCAGGTCCTGAAGGTCCTCCAAGTGAAGTAACCAAAGCCATTACCAAGAAACCAAGAGCCAAGTGTGCGATACCAAGACCTGGTGACAAGAATGGAGCTACTTGAGTTTTTGCTTGTTCAAGATATGCAGTGACTTGTTCTTGAGGAATTGTTTGACCTTGAGCAGTCGCTTGTGCCACTTGTTCGTTAACCAACGCTTGTGCTTTAGCAACCAATTCAGCACCAAAGTAGTTCTTTGTCAAACCAAGAGCTGCAAAGAAGAGAACGAATGAACCAACGAACTCGTTGATAAAACCGTTAACTGTTGCTGCATAACGTGATTCTTTTGTACCGTGGTCCAAACTTGAAATCGTTGAGAAAGATCCCAAGATATTATTTGGATTTTCCGTCTTCAAGTAGTATGGACGGTGAGTCGCAACAACCAAGGCTTGTCCGAAGATTGCTCCCAAAACTTGTGCGATGATGTAAAATGGTACTTGTGCCCAAGGGAAGAGACCGCTAACTGCAAGTCCAAGAGTGAAGGCTGGATTGATGTGGTTACCAGAAACGTTACCAAACATCAAAGCAGGGATCATAACCCCCATACCGTAACCAACAGCGATAACGAGCCAGCCACTTTGGTGACCTTTCGTACCTTTAAGTTCAACGTTGGCAACTGCACCATTTCCCAAGATAATCAAGATGGCTGTTCCCAAAAATTCAGTGGCATATTTGACTGCCCATGTGAAATCCATTGATAGATTCTCCTTAATATTTTTTAGACAATCCCTATTCTATCAATTTTTAAACCTTTTAGCAACAGATTTCAAAAGAATCCAAGGGGAAAACGCTTTTATTTCAAGTCTACAAAAAAGACCTAACAAACATCCTTTGTTAAGTCCAAATTTTAATTATTCTTGACGCTGACCAAAGTCCTGAATCATCTGTTCCATTTCTTCACGACTTGGTGTCGTAAGCATATAGAGATAGTCTCCTTGCAATTCAGCAAAGGCTGCTGGCATAATTTTCTTGACCTTGAACTGCTGACCGTATTTAGCAAGTAAGTCTTCTTCTGAATAAACATAGTTGGCATTGGCGCGACGAGATGTTGCCAAGCAATACTGGGTTTCAAATGGAGACTCTGGGAATGCTTCACCTGCAACGATACCTGCATAACCCTTGTACAAGTCAAAAGAATGGGCATAGTTATAGACATCAATGGTGAAGCCACCCGCTGGACGGTTATTGTATTCAATGGCGATATAATCATCACCCTCACGGAAGAACTCAATATGGAAGAAACGTTCTTTCATACCAAATTCTTTGACAATTGCCTCACCATATTTACGCAATTTTGGATCCATATCTTTGAGAACATAATAAGAATTATCCATCTTGTAAATCATGAGATCAAGGGGTGTGTATGCGTAGTCAAAGGTTGTAGAAAAGACAATATTTCCATCTCTATCTACCAAACCATCGAAGGTACAGATCTCACTAGAGGTGACAAATTTTTCAAAGAAATAGATGGTTGAGTGGTCCCATTCAGCCTTAAAGTGATTGACATCATCTTCCGTTTTAAGTTTGAAGGTTGCGGCAGCCCCCACTCCATTGTCAGGTTTTGCAATCATTGGAAGTCCAATTTCTTTCACAGCTTTATCCACATCTGCTTCTGTTTCAATGACAGCACCTGGCACAACTGGAACCCCAGCTTTTTTGAAGAGTTTTTTCATCTCAGACTTGAACTTGGTCTTCTTGAGGTCTTCTGGTTTGGCACCAAAAACATTGAATTGTTCACGAAGAGCAGCGTCCAACTCTAGCCAGTATTCATTGTGAGACTCGATACGATCAATTGGACCATGCTTATAAAAAGAAAGGCGACGGCGCGTTTAACCTCATCGATGTTTTCAAGATTATCAACTCGGAAGTACTCCGTTAAGCTATTGCGCAATGGTTCATCTAGTTGTTCATAGGGTTCTTGCCCAATCCCTAGAACTGTAATTCCTTTATTGGCTAGTTCAATACTAAATTGTTGGAAATTTTGTGGGTAATAGGGTGAAATTACAAGATAATTCATAAGCAACTCCTTTTATAGACTCATATGACCGAGGAAATAAGGCATTTGTTTTCGCCACCATTCCCAATCGTGGGCAACATCGTGTCCCCATTCTGCAAACCAAGCAGGAATTTGTTTTTGATCGAAGGCTTCTTTGAGCTTGTAGTAAGAAGGTAGCCCATCATGTTCCCAAGCACCTAGGCCTGTACAGATAACAATCTCAGCTTGACGATAACGGTCAATAAACCAACCATCATTTTGATTCCAGATATAGTCTACTGGTGAATTTTGATAGATGGCATCGTCATTGTAGTAATCACCGACAAAGAAACGTGCATCGTAGACACCACTAAGAGCAATGACTTTGGTGAAGACATCCGGATGTTGCAAGAAGAAGTTGAGAGCATGGTAAGCTCCCATAGAGCAACCTGTCGTCATCATGCCATCGAACCAGCCCGTCTTATGCTTGATAAAAGGAATGGCTTCTTCAATGACATATCGTTCATAGGCACGGTGCATTTCAGCTTGGTCATGACCGTTTTTCCATGTCGCAAGCCAGCTCTCGCTATCGACACTTGAAAGGGTAAAGAACTGAACACGGCCCTCCTCAATAAAAGATGCACATGCATCAATCATGCCAAAATCATAGTATTCATTGTGGCTACCACCTGAAGAAGGAAAGACTACAATAGGGATACCCGCATGTCCATAACGGTTGACGTACATTTCACGATTTAGATTTCCACTCCAATGGCTAAGATGTTCAATATTCATATCCTGTCTCCTTTATACAATTTACCAATTTTCTGCAAAAAAGCGTAGGCAAGCTGGTAGATTTTCTGACCATGGCACTTCATGGTGAATGGCTCCAGCCTGAACCTTGAGAGAGAGATTTTCCAACTGCACTCCTCCTGCTATCAAATCATGATAATAGCGAAGGGATGAGTCGATATAGGCCTGCTTAATATTGCCAGCCATTAGTGTCTTATCAGTATCATCTGCTTCTTCCGTTCCAACATAGATAAAGACTCTCTGGTCAGGTAATAGTTTTTTACGCTCGATATAGCGATCAAAAGCCTCTTGGTGAAGCCAGTTGGCTGATGAGAAAACTCCCAAACATCCAATCTGATCCTGATACTCCAAGCCAATAAACTGGGTAATATTGCCACCAAGTGAAGATCCTATCATGGCAGTGTGCTTGCGGTCAGACTTTGTACGATAGTTTTCGTCAATAAAAGGCCTAACTACTTCCATGACAAACTCAGCATACTCGACACCTTTGCCACCAAATTGTTGTCCAGGAATGTTAGACTCTTGGAATTTCCATGCTGCATACTCATTCATCCGTCCAAGTCCATCATTATCAATGGCCACTACAATCATACGACTGATATCTGGATTCCGTTTAATGGTAGGAATTATCTTCCATGAATGTCCGACATAGGATTCTTTACTGTAAAAGACATTTTGTCCATCATGGAAATACACGACTGGATAACTTCTATCCGTATCTTTCTCATAGTTTTTCGGGAGGAGAACACGTACACGGCGTTCCTTGCCTGTGTATGGAACCTTCAGCTTATGCTCTCGCATTTTCAAATAAAAATAGGATTGATTCATTGTCAGAAAACTCTCTATATTCAAAATTTTATCTTATTATAGCACAAAAATAGAAAAAAGTCGGTTTTCGTCCAAATTTAGGATAAAAACTAACTTTTTTCTTAGGAATTTCAGTTTCTTCACATTAAAGAAGATCTTCAATTAATTCATCGACAGCATCTTTCTCAGCTTGAGGGGTAATTTCAGTAATCATAATTCCTGCTACTGCTCGCTCAACCAATCCTTCAACATCCATACGTGTTTCATACTGTTCAGCATTCTTAATTTTAGGATTTGTTTCGGACGATCAGGCGCAAAAATCGTACAGCAGTCTTCAAAAGGTTGGATAGAAATTTCAAAGGTATCAATTTCCTGAGCAATATCTATGATTTCCAATTTATCCATAGTTACAACCGGTCGGATAATCGGTGTATTGGTTACAGCATTGATAGCCTGCATACTTTCTAGGGTTTGGCTTGCCACCTGACCAAGACTTTCACCGTTGATAATAACCAAACCTTTTCTCACTTCACGGATACGGTCGGTAATGCGCATCATAAAGCGACGAGTCAGAGTCATGAGGTAGGCTTCTGGAGCTTTGGCTTTGATTTCTTCTTGAATTTCAGTAAATGGTACTTCGATAAACTGAATATTGCCACCAAATTTGGTCAATTTACGAGTCAAATCTTGCGCTTTCTTGAGAGCACCTGGACTTGTGTATGGAGGGCTAGCAAAGTGAACAGCCTCGATATCCACTCCACGTTTTAGAGCTAGATAACCAGCAACAGGCGAGTCAATTCCCCCTGACAACATGAGCATGCCTTTACCAGAAGTTCCAACTGGCAGACCACCCGCACCACGAATGGTTTCATAAGAAAGGTAAGCTGCTTCCTCACGAATCTCCACCTGAAGGTTAATGTCAGGATTTTTCATTTGTGCCTGCACATTTGGAATAGCATCAAATACTGCTCCACCAAGTGTCTGATTGAGTTCCCGACTATCTAGCTCAAAGTTGTGATCGCTTCGCTTACTTGATATTTTAAAGGTCATCCCTTCCTTGTAGATATCTTTCATAATCTCTTGGACAGCAGATTTAAGAACCTCGACAGATTTTTCAACCTTATACACTGGAGAAAAGTTTTGAATCCCGAAAACTTGCTTGAGAGATTCTGCTACTGCTGCATAATCGGCTCCATTGAGATAAGCATGGGCACGATCGCGGTCTGCTGTCACTTTAACTTGAGGATAGATGGACAAGACATCTGAAATGTTATTACGTAGTTTATTGATGAAACGCATCCGGTTTTTACCCTTGGTTGAAAGCTCCCCGTAGCGAATCATAATTTCTGAATATTGCATGAATACTCCTATCTTACTTTTCTAGTTTGATTGTAAATTAATTTTAGTTTGGTCAAGAACTGCTCCACTTGACTCATGTCATTTTCTAAGTCTAGGCTGAGGCGTACTGCTGACTGGGCCTTATCTTTTTCAATCCCCATAGCAATTAAGGTTCCAGCAGGTTTTCCAGCCTTAGACGAACAAGCAGAGGTTGTGGAGATGAAAATATCATAGTCTTCAAAGGCATGAACAATGACTTCACCACGAACACCCTTAATCCCAAAGGTCAGAATATGAGGGGCAAAGTCTTCCTCACCTGAGAAAACAAAAATATCTGGATATTCAAGAAGAGCTTGACGGATGACTTCCTTCATCTGACTCGTTTTGCTAGCAAACAAGTCCAGTCGCTCCATAGCCAAACGTAAAGCCTTGGCAGTCGCTGCAATACCAGCTACATTCTCAGTCGTTGAACGATAGTCACGCTCTTGGCCACCACCAGTTAAAAGCGGTGTAATCTTCTTACCAGACTTGATATAGACAAAGCCAACACCACGAACGCCGTGGAATTTATGACTAGAGAAGGTCGCAAAATCCACTCGGTCTGTCAAATACTTTTCTGTCGGAATCTTAGCCAAGGCCTGAACAGCATCAACGTGGAAAGAGACAGTTGGCTTATCCGCTAATAGTTCTGAGATAGCTTGAATAGGCTGGATAGAGCCAATTTCATTGTTAACTGCCATAATGGAAACCAAGGTCGTATCAGGACGAAGTAGATTTGCCAAGGCCTCTACATCTACATAGCCTTTTTTATCTACTGGCGCAAAATCCACTTCAAACCCTTGTGTTTTTAGCCAAAGAGCTGACTCCTTGACTGCTGGATGCTCAATGTCAGACACAATGATGTGTTTACCAAATTGCGCTTTTTCAAATGCAACCCCTTTGATAACCCAGTTATCTCCTTCAGTACCACCAGACGTAAAGAAGATCTCTTCGCTATTTTTGTCAATCAAATCTGCAATCTGCTGACGAGATGCATCTAAAATTCTGGTAGACTGGTCTCCTAAACGATGAAGACTAGAAGGATTTCCAATAATTTTTGTAGACACCTGCATATAGGTTTCAAGTGCTTCTGGATAAGGCTTGGTCGTAGCCGAATTATCAAAGTAGATCATGGTTTCTCACGCTTTCTAAAATCACTGCTTCTATTGTAACACGAAACAGTTCAGGCGACAAGAAAGGCCGTTCAGGTTTATTTAAGTTTTTTTTAAAGATTTTGGGTATAATGAATCATAGTAAAGGAGAGCTATTATGTCTAACTATCGTAGAAGATCAAAACCTAAAACAGAACACATCAAAAAAGGGTTTACTGTCTTTCAAAAAACCATCGCAACGATTGCTAGTATTCTAGGTTTGATTACTGCTAGTATCACGATTATGAATGCCTTTGATAAAGATAAAGATAAAAAAGATACAAATCCGCAAACAACTATTATCAAGGAAATCCAAAAGGAAAGCCCTGCTCAATCAAACGCTCCTGCACAGAGCCAACCAAGCAATCAAGAAACCACTCAAAAAGAAGAGGTTCAAACTCCTAGCAAGAAGGAGGATACAAAATCAGATAACAATTCTCAGAAAAATGAGCAATCTGATTCTTCTTCAAACACTCCAACTACTGAAGCAGGAGTTAGCGCTAATAACGGAGCATCTTAAGCATTTTTCAATACCAACGGTTACTTCGTTGGTATTTTATTTGCAGTTTTCTATACTTTCGAATCACAAAAAACCAGGAACTAGTGTTCCTGGTTTTTCTTTTTTAAAACAAGCTATTCTGCATCGAATTAAGATTCGTACTTAGTCTTCTTTCCCTTTTTTGATAAAGGTTGCAGAAAGAACCAATCCAAGACTAGCTAGGAATGCTAAACCTACTGAATCTTGCTCACCAGTTGCTGGAAGTTGAGCTTTGGCTTCAGTTGCTGGTGCATGTGGTTGTTCTTGTTTTTGGTTTGTTGAAATTTGAGCTGGCTTGTGATCCGCAATTGGTGTAACTGGATTTGCAACAGGCTCTTTATATTCTGGAACCTCATTCTTAGCTGCTTCAACCCAATTAACGCCACCCTTGAATTCTGGAAGCTCATTCTTGTCCGCTTCAACCCAATTAACGCCACCCTTGAATTCTGGGATTTCATGAACAGCCGCTTCTGCTGCATTAACGCCACCTGTAAATTCAGGAATTTCAACTACTGGTGGTTCTTGATCGCCCTTACTTGATAGTACTTCAGGTTCTGGAGTTGGTTTTGGATCTGGGGTTGGCTCTGGATCTGGAGTTGGTTCTGGATCTGGAGTTGGCTCTGGATTTGGAGTTGGCTCTGGGTTCGGAGTTGGCTCTGGATTTGGAGTTGGCTCTGGATTTGGAGTTGGCTCTGGGATCTGGAGTTGGCTCTGGGTTCGGAGTTGGCTCTGGATCTGGAGTTGGCTCTGGATTTGGAGTTGGCTCTGGATTTGGAGTTGGCTCTGGGTTCGGAGTTGGCTCTGGATTTGGAGTTGGCTCTGGGTTCGGAGTTGGCTCTGGATTTGGAGTTGGCTCTGGATTTGGAGTTGGCTCTGGATTTGGAGTTGGTTCTGGATCTGGAGTCGGTTTTGGATCTGGTGTTGGCTCTGGATCTGGAGTTGGCTCTGGATCTGGAGTTGGATCTGGATTTGGAGTTGGTTGCTCAGGTTCTTCTGAAAGCTCTTGATAATATGTTGTCATTTCATAGAACTCTGGCTTGCCACCTTCCCAAACAAGTTTGACATCCAACAATGGCGCCTTTTCTCTCACTGCAAATGTTTGGAAGCTTGATGTAATTGCACCCAAATCTGTCCAAGCCCCTTCTCTGTCTGTTTTCAGAGTGCGAGCGAGTACGCGAGCTGCTACTCCTTGAGGAAGACTAGAAACAAGTCGGATATGGTTAGCATCTGTTGGCTCTGACAAGTGATAAACCAACTCACCTTTGTCTTTTTCACCCTTATAGCTTGTTAAAACTTTGCCATCTACAAGATTGGTGTAAAGGTTGCCTCTACTTTCTCCACCATTTCCTTGAACCGTTGGGTCGTTGATAGGTTTCACAAATTCGCCATCATTGATGACTAATTCAGTAAATCCGACAAAACGAGCGTCGTAGTTAGCAGTGAAGAGAACACGTAGATAATTGGCTTTCACTGGACTTGCAAGTTCACCTTCGATGTAGCGATTTCCAGGCATCTTAGAATCATGTGTCCATCCATCTGTCAATGAATCATCATGCATGTCATTTGCAAGGCCATCACCAACTGTCACAACGTCTGTCCATGTCTTGCCGTCTTGGCTAACCTGAATCTTACCATCACGAAGATAGTTCTTCGTACCATCTTGAATGTAAGCTCTAATCTTCTTGATTTCACGTTCGCTACCAAGTTTCAAAGTAATGTGACCATCTTTGCGAGCATAATCAGAGAACTCTACAAAGTTATTGTAAACACCATCAAACAACTGATCCAAATTCTTGATTTTGCGAACATCGTTTGCACCATAATAGGCATCTATTCCCATAGATGTAGAATCAAGTTTGGTTGGTTGAACTTCTTTTGTCTTAACAAGTAGAGATGTTGCGGTCACTGCTTGTTCTTGGTCAGTCTTATTGACCAAACGTGCATAACGTACCAAGGACTTATCTGTTACTTGACTAGCTGGATACCATTCTTGTGCATTTGGAGAGAATTCCAAGTCAAGGGCTGGATTTCCAATACCTATCGCTTGAATGCTCTCAGCCTGGTGAAGACGATCGAGTTTCATACCCAAGTAGCTATGAGCTGGAAGCTTGGTTCCACTTGGAATTTGCAGGTCATAACGACCGAGACTGTCATAGACTGGAGTTGATTTCAAGCTTTCAACATTAGTATCTGTCATCTCGCTATTTCCAGCACGTGTCTCAACTGAGAAGTCAGCGATACGCCACCATAGATTGATATTCTTGGTATTACGAACACGAATGTAACGAGCTGAAATTGGAGTTTCAATTTCTTTGGTTTGCTCACCTGTCAAACGATCCAATTCTTGCCATGAAGTTCCATCTGTAGAATACTCAAGGACACCTTCTGCTAACTTATCTCCTGAACCTTGAACGAGGCGAACCTTAGTTACAGGTTTGACTTCGCCCAAGTCTAGTTGTACCCAACCATCTACAGGAGTTGTATCCGTGCGATCAGCATTTGCAAGCATAGCTTCCGTATTGTCACGACCATCTGTAATCTGAGCAACTGTCGTGTTGTACTTGTACATGAGATTTGGACTGATAGTCACTGTAGCTGTCTGTTTAGGACGACTTACTTCTACAGGACGATTAACAGCAATTTCTCGTACAGCAAACCAAGTATTATCACGATCAGAAGTGGCAATCATTCGAACAGCTTTAGCATTGATATTGAGATTTCAAATTTAAGAAGAGGCTCATTACCAGTGTAGCTTGGTTCTGAAAGTGTTACCCATTGATCATTTTCATTGAGATACTCAACTTTAGCATTGTTAAAGGTATCGCGTGGATTTGCTTGAGTTCCCATTGCAAATGTCAAGTTTTGAATTGGAACAGCCTTATTAAATTTCAAACCGATATAGTCACCAGTTTGGATACTGTTTGGTGATTTGATTAGGGCGTGTGTTCCTAAATCACCATCAGTGACTTCAGCAAGTCCACCTTCGACACCTGTACGGTTTGTGATAAAGGTGCTGATTACTTGGTCTGGGTGTAGGGCTTTTTGAACTTCAGTTGCCAATACTTCACGAAGGCCAAGCAAGAATGGTCGAATATGTTGAACACCCAACTCAGCTCTTTCATCATGGTCTACATAATGGAAAGTATAAGTTTGAGACTGTTCATAAAGTTTCAAGCCCTTGTAATAGCTATCCCAAAGTTTAGCAGAATCATTGTTTTCAATAGCTTCTGATCCATCTAGGAAAGCACTCAAAGCATCCATTTGGTCAATAGTGTTATCCAACCAGTAATGGATTTGGGAACGCATCTTTTCGTCACCGGACGCTTTATAAAGTTGAGCTGCTGCTTTCAGTTTTGCAAATTCTGCACGCAATTCAGCACGCTCTGCGCTAACATCTTGACCTACTTTTAGCTTAGCCATAAAGGCATCCAATTTCGGTGCAAGCTCAACAGACTCTTCCAACTTCACAACACGACCATCCATGTTTTGGTTAATCATGTGTTTACCAAGTTCACGGAAGGCAACAGATGTTTCACTGTCAGTAAATTTACCTGTTTCAACAAAGTTGAAGGCGATATCATTTACTTTCTTAGCTTCGTCTTCAGACTTCCATTGTTTCCATGCATACTGAGCTGCTGAGAAGAGGGCAATCTTAGAAGGCTCAGATTGTTGCATTGGATTCAACATGATACCTGAAAGAAGACTTGGGTCCACATTTGGATGAAGGAATTTCTCACCACCACCCAAGATTAAGTGTTGTTTAGAGTTGTCTGTAACAGGCCAATTGACCCATAGGGATACTGGACGGTAAGTCTTACCACCTGCAGTTAGGTTCTTCTTAAGATTAGAAAGGAAGTTTTCGGATACTTCACCCCAAATCTTACCACCAGTAAGGGTCATAGAAGTTGAAGTTGGAAGATTTTCATTTAGAGATCTCAATTCATCTTCACGACCATTACCCCAATACTGACCTGGAACGAAGATCATTTCCTTACGAAGGCCCGCATAAGTTGCTTGTTTTTCAGTCAACCAATCTGTCATGTCCTTCATCAAGCGGTTGTAGCTATTGTAGCCACCAACTGGGCTTGGAGCATCATCAGCTAGAATACCGAACTCACGGACACCGACATCCATCAATTGAGTGAATTTAGCCTTAATGGTGTCAAGGTCTTTTTGGTAGTCAGCATCATTTCCAAAACGAATGCGGTTGTTCATGAATGGGTGGATGGTCCAAACATAGCGAGTCTTGTTTTGGTTTCCGACACGAGCCAATTCACGGATTTCAGCTAATTTTTCTTCTGGATAAAGTTCACGCCATTTCTTGTTATGGTATGGATCATCTTTTGGTGCAAAGAAGTATTGAGTCAACTTCAAGTCACCACCATAGCGCATGAGTTCAGCTCGGTCAGCATTTGACCATGGATTTCCATAGTAACCTTCGATAAAGCCACGGTTTTTTTGATTTCAGCAAAGTCTTCAACTGTTACATTACGTAAAACTGGAGCTTCACTTTCATTAAGCATGTGTTTAAGGGTAGTCAATCCATAGAATACAGCATCTGTATCTTTACCGACGATAGAGATTGTATTGTTCTTGATTGACAAAGCATAAGCATCAATCTTATCAAAGAGTCCTTGTGAAATACCAGAAATTTCTTTTTCAGCCTGTGAATGTTGACCATGAACACCAAGATAGATATTTGTAGCACCTGCTACTGCTGCTTGACTACTTGTATAAGAGATTTGATGATCTTGTAGCACACTCTTCAAGCGGTTGCGAGTATAAATATCTAACTGATTGCCCATTACAAGATTAACTTGTTTTTGAAGTTTCGTAACACCTTCACCATAAGTAACTTTTTGTGGTGTTGGGAATACCTTGTATTCTTTCTTAAGATAGTCTTGACTTTGTGCCGCAGCAGCAATCGCATCATCACTAGCTGGCTTCTTAGCTACAAAACTATCAGGGAGTTCAGTTGTACCATCGCCCACTTCTCCAACTTTTGGTGGTTCTGGGGTCACTGGTTTCTCTGGAGTCACTGGTTTTTCTGGAGTAACTGGTTCTTCTGTTTCACTATCAGAAAGTGGCTTGAGTAGTTGGATTTCTGCAGCACTACCAAATCCTGCGACACCTGATAGAACTTTAAATTCTACCTTGTTGGTTTCTACCGTCGCAAAATTAACAGTTTTTTCTTTAGTATTATTTTCCCAAGTCCCTGAAGCAACCTTAACCATTTGACCATCTTTTTGAGCATAGATTTCATAAGATGTCACGACTCCGTTACCACCACCTGGACGTGGAAGATAAGTCAAACCATTGACTTTTTCAGGAGCATTCAAATTCATAGCAACGGTATATGGAGCTTGATGTCCAGTCCATTTAGAATGCCAGAAGGTATTTGGATCATTATCGAAAGCTTTTTCAACTGGTCCTTCTGTATCAGTTCCTGGAGTTTCTTGACTGGTTGCAGAAACTTTGAAGTGAGCTGTTGGAATCAAACGTGGGTTTACAAATGCTTCATTTGACAACTCTGCACTATGCAAGATTCCTTGGAAGCCACCGATTGTTTCAAGTGGAAGTACCAAGCTATTGTGAGCCAAGCGAGGGTGAGCTGGATTTGCAATACGCTCAACTTTTTCACCGTCTACATAAACTTCTGTTTTTTGTGGTTTCGTAACAACAGAGATTTGATAACGTTTATTCTTCTCTAGCTTCTTGTCAAATTGAATATGGAATTGTTCAAATTTATAAGCTAAGTAGCCATCCTTGTCCGCAAGGTAAAGTTGGTTGTCCCCACTTGTAGAGAAGACTTGCTCTCCATCACCTGTAACAGTTACATCCAATTTCAAAACATGACTAGGACCAACATCACCTACTAAGCCTTCGATGCTAGAATCTTTTTCAAAATTCAATCCTGCTTCTGTTTTCTTCACATTCTTAGCAAGATATTTCTTGATAGTCTCTGGTTTAATGGTGAATAGGTCACTATCTTCTATTGTTTTTTCTGGATTTGAACGTGGTGCATAAACACTTGTTGGTTGGATACGGTCTGCATAGGTCTTAGCTGCACGATCTGAACCCCAAGTGCGTTCTGCAGTTGATTGCATGCTCTTGAAGAAGCGTTTAAAGATATCAAAAGAGGTAAGCCCTGTTTCATGAAGGTCAATGTTGTCATTCCAAACCGCATGACCACCACCGATGATATTTGGATTAGAGGCTTCTAGGCGTGGTCCTCCACCTGTTGAGAAGTCATTTGGTGTCCAGCGGTTGTATTGAGTTTCATAGTTTGCATAATCCCCATAACCACCTTGACTATTGCTTCCACTTGGGACACTGTAGGTTGGAATATCTGTGATATTGATAATCTTGGCACCCTGAGCAATTGCTGCCTGTGGACGTTGCCAGTGGATACTCCAGATATCCACTTCTACATCTTTCCAATCAACTGGCGTAGTTCCTTGTTTGGCAGAGAGCGAACCCCAAATACGTGGTGTTAAGCCCTTACCTTTGATGTACTGGATCATATCATTGACATAGCGTCGATAACTTTCAGGACTTCCATAGTACTCATCTGTACCGATATGAACTGTTGAAACACCACGAAGAGGTGCGTCTTCACCATCGAGCAATTTATCATAGACTGATTTGACAAAAGCAAGTGTTTCTTCGTACTTGTTATCCAAGTCTAGCATTGCTACACGCTCTACATTGTGTTTTCTGGCACTTAGTTGGCCCTTATACATCAAGTCTGGACGGACTTTAACAAATGAAAGAGCATGACCTGGTGTGTCAATTTCAGGAACAAGGTTGATATGCAAGCTTTTGCCAACTTGATGATTTCTTGCATTTCTTCCTTAGTGTAATGCTCGTCAGATGTTAATTTTTCACCATTTTCACCGACAACATCAGTCTCTACACGGAAGCCTGTCTTAGCTTTTTTGAGGACATAGTCTAGTTCTTCATCTTGAGAAAGATTTTTACCAGCCAAGTGATCTTTTAAGAAGATATAGTTATCGTTCAAGTGCAATTGAAGATCGTTCATCTTGTAGTAAGCCATGTTGAGCATGATATCTACAAGCGTATCATAAGGAATAAACTTACGACCTGTATCTAGCATAAAGCCACGGTGACTAAAGCTTGGGTAATCACGGATTTCTCCGTTTTGCAAATCATTTTCTCCCAACTGAAGGAGGGTACGAGTTGCATAAAAGGCACCAGTATTAGTCGCTGCTTCTACAGTGATTACTCCATCTTTAATGGTGATACCATAGCCTTCTTTACCATAACCCTTGTCTTCAACCTTTTTAAACTCAATGCGATTTTGCGCTTCTTGACTACCGGTTACGACTTCCAAACCACGATTTTCAAGGTCAGTTTGGTAGAACTTAGCTTCCTTGTCAAATCCTGAATTTCCAACTGAAATGACAGTTTCAGAAGTAATAGAAGTTTTACCCTCAGTTCCGTACCATTGTTGAACAGCTGGAGCAACTGCAGGTTTGGTTCCGACACCTTCATCTGCATGCAAACCTTTAATAACTACTTCAAATTCTTTTGTGAAGGTATGGTTATCATTCGTTTGTTGAATCATCACTTTGACATGTTGTTCTGTCAGCGGCGTGTAGATTTTATTATTTAGGTCGATAACACCTTGCTTGTTGCTTCCGATCAAGCTAACTTGACCAGGTAATTTAGGCAATACAAGTGATTTTCCGTCTTCAGCAACCGCTATTTCTGTAACTTGACGAATATCTGTTGGTTTGCTGGTGTCTGGAATGTTTGAGTAGGCACGAATTTCTTGAATACCCACATTTTTCCATTGCATCGTACCGGCTTGATAATCTGTAATTTCAAGTTTAAGATACTTAGCTTGAACGGCTTCTTTTAAGTCAACTTTTTCATCTAGAACCGGAGTTCCTGTCCGTTGATGAGCCAACTTCCATTCTCCAGGACCTGATCCATTGACTTCGTCTTGACCTGCATAATAGAGATTCCAAGATTTGATGTTTGGATCATTTTGCTCGCCACGAACACGACGATCCCAATCGATTTCCACATGCTTGATTAAGGTTGTCTTTTCAAGCTTAAATTCGATTGTTGGTTTCACAACATCACGGTCAGTTGCCCAACGAGTATCTGAATTTCCATCAATCGCCTTTTCAGCTGTAAATGGTGTGTTGGCTTCATGGTTTGATGCTATCGCAGTAGCCTTTTCCAAATGATTGACATCTGGAGTTTCAACCAAATCTTTAGTAACTGGCTTTTCTGCTGGTTTAGCTACAGGTGCTGCTTCTTCTTTTGGAGTTTCAGCTGGTTTTGGTGTTGCTTCTTCCTTAGGAACTAGAGTTTCTGCTGGTTTTGGTGTTGCTTCTTCCTTAGGAACTGGAGTTTCTGCTGGTTTTGGAGATACTTCTCCAGTATTTTCAGGCTGAGCTTCCGCATCAGTCGGATTCGTTTCAGCAGGATTAGTTGGTTTTGCTGATTCAGCTTTTTCAATAGCTGCTGCTATATCCGCTGGTAACTTATCTAGGGGCTGAACCTGTGTTACCGTGCCTTCTGTCTCTGCAGGCCCTTCTGTTTCTGCTGCTTGAACCATACCAGCACCAAAAATGCTTGCACCAATCATGACAGAAGCCGCGCCCATTGCAAACTTACGTATACTGTAATGACACCGTCTCTCAAAAAAATGTTTTCCCATTTTCTTTATTTCCTTTCCCACGCTTAAATTGGGTAAGCGTTATCATTTCCCTTTTAAAAAGGGAGGACCAAGAGGTCCTCTCTAGGTGTTTGGTTTTCTCCATTACAATAAGTTAGGAGTTTGAGTTTTCATAGTATAAAACTCTATTATATTTTAATCTTCTTTTCTTTTTTGAAGAAATAGAGCAGACATTGCTAATGTAAGACCAGCTAGGAAGAGGTGTTCAGCTGTGCCTTCACCAGTTTCAGGAAGTTTAGACTGATCTGCTTCTTTTTGTGCTGCTTGCATAGCAGGTGTTGGTGTAAGAGCTGGTTTTTGATCAAGTTTTTCTGCAACTGGACTTGTCTGATTGTCTCCTGCAGCTAATGTTTCTTTATACTCAGGAACATCATTCTTAGCAGCTTCAACCCAATTAACTCCACCCTTGAACTCTGGGAGCTCATTCTTATCTGCTTCAACTGCGTTAACGCCACCCTTGAACTCTGGGAGCTCATTCTTATCTGCTTCAACTGCGTTAACGCCACCCTTGAATTCTGGGAGCTCATTCTTGTCCGCTTCAACCCAATTAACGCCACCCTTGAATTCTGGGATTTCATAAACAGCCGCTTCTGCAGCATTAACGCCACCTGTAAATTCAGGAATTTCAACTACTGGTGGTTGCTGTTCTCCCTTACTTGTTAGTACTTCAGGTTCTGGAGTTGGAGTTGGTTTTGGATCTGGAGTTGGTTTTGGATCTGGAGTTGGCTCTGGATCTGGGGTTGGTTTTGGATCTGGAGTTGGCTCTGGATCTGGGGTTGGTTTTGGATCTGGAGTTGGTTTCTGGATCTGGAGTTGGTTCTGGATCTGGAGTCGGTTTTGGATCTGGAGTTGGCTCTGGATCTGGAGTTGGCTCTGGATCTGGAGTTGGCTCTGGATCTGGAGTTGGCTCTGGATTTGGAGTTGGCTCTGGATCTGGAGTTGGTTTTGGATCTGGAGTTGGTGTTGAATCCTTCAACTGATCCAAATATTCTGCAAAGAATGTCACCATTCGATCTGTTAAGAGGTGGTTATCTGTTGCATACTTCATGCTTGCAACTACACTTGCCACTTCTTCTTGATTGCTCTTATCCGTTAATTTTTGGGCCTTAGCTAATGCAGTTTCATATGCACTTGTATCAAGACCTGCTTCAGCAACTTGAGGACGAGCAAAGATAAGTTCTGCAGCTGATTGATATTGGTTTTCAGTATCACCATAGGTTCTTGTTCCAGTTAGAACAATCTTCTTAGCCTTGATAGTCTTACCAAAGTCAATATCTTTTGGCTTATTATTGTCAGCCCAATTCGTTGCATTGAAGGTATGGTCCTTACCTGTTTCATCAGTAACCACAAGAGTCACATCTCTCAAGGTACCATTTGAACCTGAACCACGTGGAACATAACGGAAGCCTGTAATTTCTGTTGGTTCTTTCAAGACCATTGTTGCTGGTTTACCAACATCGCCTCCGCTCCATGATGTATGCCATAGGCTAGACAAGTTACCATCAAAGGCATTTTCAAGACCTTCACCAGCCTGAGCAGGAGCTGAAAGACTTGCAAAGTCATCTGATACAAGAGCTGTTTTCTTCATAACCAAAGCATCTTTAAGAGCATTGACCTTATCGATTTCTGCTTTTGCTTCTTCTAGACTAATGTCATCATCTGCTTGGCTGAGGTTGAAGACTGCTTCTTTCAAAGCATCCATACTTTCTTTGGTGTAGTTAGTCATGGCTACAGTTGGAAGATAATTCTTGACAGCATTTTCTGTCATCATCTTACCAGTCAAGACAATCTCTTCGATTTGAAGTCTATCCATGATGAAGTCATTGTAACCACGGAAGTTAGCATTACCACCAGAATCTCCACGAGTGTTACTTGCGTTTCCTGTAGAGTAGATACCTACCCAGGTATCGCCAGTTTCAGCACCTGTCACAAGGAAGGTTGCACGTTTCGCTTTTTGAGAATCAGTCCATGAGTTTGGTAATTCATGCATTTCGAGGTCGCTTGCTTGGCTACCACGACGGCCAGATTGGAATTCTCCCTTACCTACAACAAATGCGTAAGTACTATCAGAACCTGCTTCGTAGTCAAATGTGATACGGTAGGTCTTACCTGCTTCAAAGCGGAAGTTTTGTGGGATTGTTTGGTAAACCAAGTTACGACGGCTAACTAGACCATTTGTCTTGAGTGACCAATTTCCTTCGATAACGTCGTCAACTTTCTTGCCATTCCAATCACGTTGTGTGTATGGACCATGTTTTTCAGACAAGTGAGTACGGTTATCTTCAACACCTTCGATTCCACCGATGACAAATGGGAAGATACCTTGTCCGACATTTTCAAAGTCTTGTTTGAAGACGCCTTTTGCAGTATCATGACCATCACCGTACATGTTTGAATCATTTTCGAAAGTACGGATTTCATCGAAGTAAGTTGCTTCATCTCCTGCTTCACGACTCAAGGTCAAGGTTACATTTGATACATCTGAACCTGTTGTGAAGAAGGCATACATATTTTGGAAGTAACTTGTATCATTAACAGTTGCGTTGTCACGACGTGTGTTATGAGCGTATGCTTTAACATAGTTAAGAGCGAGTGACTTGTTAGTGTAGTTGGTCACTTCTTTCTCACCAGTGTTAACAGTAATGCTTGCTTTAGCATCACTACGGTTATCAACACCGACATAGACAGCATATTTAGTATTTGGTTTCAAGCCAGTCAATTTTTGAGTGAGACTAACTTTTTCTTTATTGCCTTGGATGCGGAGCATTTGGTTCGCACCTTGAGATTTGACAACTGTCGCTTTAGAAGCATCACCTTCAATCTTCCAATGATCTAAAGATTCACTGTTAAATCCTTGGTCATAGATGTGCATTCCTTCGCTCCATGACATTTCAGGATTAGTTTGTTTAGAGCGATAAAGAACATATGGTTGATTTGCTAGAAGGTCGAGTGTGATCTTACCATCTTTGACAGCTACTTCTTGTTCTTCAGTCTTACCTTGGTCTGTTAGTTTGTAAAGGTAAACTTTACCGTTTGCCCAGTCGCTAGGAAGTGTCCAAGTTGTTGCACCTTTTTCAGTATTGAAGTAGTACATTTTTTCCTTGTCGCCAGTAAGCTTGTTACCATTGGCATCCCAGTTCCAAGGTGTCAAGTAGGCTGAACCATCTTGAATGACACGATCATTAAGTGTAACAATTCGTTCACGGTATTGTGGGCTATTGACATCATTAGATTTACGAGTAACAACTACCTTGTTGTTTTTCTCATCAACCAATTCAACCTTCATCTCAGGTGTCCACTTGTAAGTACCACCATTGTCAGTCATGGTTACTGGTTTACCATTTTCCCATTTGCTAACAGTGAAGTGTTGGAAGTACTTTAGTCATAACATCGTGGGCAAACAAGTTGGTTACATAACCATTATAGTCGCTACGACCTTGCCATCCTTCAAAGTCCTTCATACTGTATCCGCCTAGAAGTGGGTAGTTTGCCGCACCTCCGTAGCTTCTGTAATCACCAACCCAAGCATCTTTTTGGTGGTTACGGATAAAGCGAGTAATCGCACTGTTGATACCTTTATTGGTATAGCCACCATAAGTCAAGTCAGCTGCCCAGTGATGGAAGGTAGAGTCATACTCACCACCATGGCCCCACTCAATTGCAAAACGCCAACCTTGTTGGTTGATTTCTTTTGCAAGAACGTGAGTTGCCCAAGCACCGTTGTCACCTGATTGGCCGTTACCCCAAACGTCGACATAAATGAAGTCTAGACCTTCACCCAATTCTTTCTTCAATTCTTCCCAACGCGCTAAACGTCCATGAGCCAAGTCATAAGCTGCATCGATATTAATACCTTGGTCAAGCCAGTTCCAACCATAGCTATAGCTACCGTCAGCATTTACGAAGGATATTTTCATTGAAGTATTTTGATTCAGGATAGGTTTCTGAAGCGTTAACGTGGATACCCAGGTGGGCACCATATTTCTTAGCTTTTTCAATAAGAGCTTTAAAGTCTTTCGTACCACCGATACGTTTACCGATATCCGCGTAGTTTAAGTGACCTGAGTCATGTCCTTCACTACCGTAACCTTTAAGGAGGACACCCTGTCCAAGACCATCTGTGTGGAGGTTAATCTTCTTGATACCATCCAAGGTCATCAGGAATGGGTTTTGTGCCTGTGAACCAAAGTTCATGGCGATACGGTAGGCAGTGATATTTTTTACTTTTTCCCAACCTTGAGGGTTGTTCATGATGCTACGGTATGCAATCGCACCATCTTGCCAGTCTACTTTATTATCAGCATTGGCATCTTCTGTGATGACAACTTTAGCACTTGGAAGTTCCTTAGTATAAGCTGGGAAGACAATACCATTGTGTGCTTTTTCCCACTGCCATTCAGAACTATGGATTTCAACGTAGTTAGCATTACCAATAGTGTTCTTGTAGGCTGTCAAACGTGTCCAGTCATAAGAACCACCACCGTAACTATTTTGAGAATTACTCCATACACCAGCAGCTAGTTTATCTGTTGAAACAAATCCATACATGTAACCTTTGGCCAATTCTTTCATTGGATTGGTTACTTCGATATGGTCATCCCCACTTACGTGAGTATTGTTTGACATGGTTGCCCCATCAAACTTAGCTCCAGGTTGGTCACTTGAAACAGATACCAAGGCATTGCCTAGGAAGCTGATAGAAGAAAGTAATTTACGTTCATCATCAATCTTCTGTCCTGGCGTTACTTGGTTATGGTTGACAATCTTAGTCACATCAAAGTGAAGTTGATTGCCCACTACTTGTAAACGAACAGTCATATCTGCATTGATGAGATTTTCCTCATCACGGAGTTTCATTTCATACTCAGCAGTTGTTGCATTTACTTTTTTATAGGTAACTTCAGGAGTTACGGCATGCTTATTGATAACAACTTGATTAATTGGTTGAAGTTGACCTGGAAGCTTGTTGCCGTTAAGGACATATTCTTTAATACGAGGGAAGGCTTGGTCAATGACTGCTTTCAAAACAGTAGACTCAATTGTGTCGTATTTCACGTTACGATCATCGACCTCACCGCCTTTTTCTTTTTCAGCAACTTCTTGGTCTGCTTTAACGCCTTCTTGGTCATCTGTTTTAATGTTTACAATTGTTCTTTCGCTACTATTGTATGTTCCAGCTTTAAGAACAATCTTCTTCTCATCTTTTAATTTGTCATTAACTGCAGAAGGTAAGGTAAGAGTATCGAATAACTTGACATCATTGTTGGTTGCGTTCAGTTGTCCGTCCGATTTGAGACTGATCGTCAAATGGTTAACAGAACCATTTACTGGTGCTGCGACACGTCCGCCTTGATACCAAAGTCCGCTACCATTTGTCTTGTATTCCCAGAACCATCCGCCTTGGTCATACCCTACAAACGTTATTATCCGTGTCTTTAAACTTCATGAAGACACCAAAGCGAGACTTGCCTGTTTCAGACTCTTCTTTGAAGGTCAAATCAACTGTAGCATTACCGTTAGCGTCAACTGTCAAACCTTCTTTTTCGAACAAAGCTGGATTTTTTCCGTTATCATTTTGAGCTGTTGAAGCTAGTTGATTGTATCGAACACCTTTTTCTTCACGAATTGCTACTGTTCCTTGTTGTTCCTTCTTATCAACAGTTTTCCATTCTGGTTTGACTTCTTTTCTTTCAGCCGGTTTGTTTTCCGCTGGTTTGTTCTCAGCTGGTTTGTTTTCAACTGGTTTTTCTTCCTGAGGTTTGTCCTCTTTTGGTTTTTCTTCTTTATCTTCAACTTGTTTATCAAGTGCATCTAGACCCACTGGTTTAGTTGTTTCAATACCTTTGATATAGTTTTGAATCCACTCTAATTGTGCAGGTGAGAAAAGAATACCACCACTACGTTTACCAGACACACCGTTTTGATGAATCCCAATTAATTTTCCATTTTCATCAAAGATTCCGCCACCACTGGCACCAGGTTCACTTCCTTGGTAGCTAATTCCACGAACGCCCTCTCCATGGTCATTAATATCTTCGACAGTGGTATTAAGGATTGGATCAAGCTCTCCTTTTGGATAGCCAAATACATGTACCTTATCTCCTGTCTTGATAGTTGATGGTTTATCCGCAACTTCAACTGGAGCATTTGCAAGTGGACTGCGAAGTTTGACAATGGCTAAGTCATTTTTATAACCTTTTAGGAAGCCTTCACGGTCCCAGTGTTTTACATCATTTTTACTAAACTTAACGTCTGGTGCACCTTCATAAGAAACTGTATACACATCTTTATCACTTTCGATGTTGTCTGCTACCTTACGATTGTTGCCATCCGGAACATCCTTGATAAAGTTATGAGATACTGATAAGACAAGATTTTCTCCGATAACAATCCCCACTACCAGTACCCAGCATCGCTCTTAATTTCAACAGTGGCACCGTAGTTCAATTCACCGTTTTTTGTTTTAGCGACATCTTCTGGAACTAAACTTTTATCTTCTTTTGCTAAATCATCTTTTGAAGCAGAATGTCCACTATCTTCAGCCTTATCGAGTTTTTCATGCAAATCTTTTGGAAGTTCATTTTCAGTTGCTGAACTTGCCGCAACTTCTTTTTCTTTCTCTAGTAATTCTTCCTCAGTTTTTGTACCTTCAGTAACTTCAGGAGAACCTTGATCTTCCCCAGGTTTTGGCGCTTCAAAATCATGTCCATTATCATCTTTTGCATTTGCCAGAGCAGCTGCTAAATCAGCTGGCATATTTGCGGTAGAACCAGTTTGTGCTGTATCTGCTAAAACAGTACTTGTTCCAAAGAATGTAGCACCAATGACAACAGAAGCAACACCTAATGAAAATTTCCGAATACTATATTTACAACGTTTTTCAAATAACCTTTTATCCATTATTTTTTTCCTTCCTGCTTAAAAAGTAAGCGTTTGCATTTCGTCTTAAAAAAATAACCCCCTTCATTATTTTCGCTTATTTTTTTAAACATATAAATATTTCTTATACCATTTTAATATATCAAAAAAACCGGTTTTAAAAAAATCAATACTATATTAGTTAAAATTAGTAAAAAGTAAAAATCTAAATTCCGAACCAGACTGAAAGTCTTTTTTTACTACAAGAACACCTATAATCATAGGCATAAAAAAGAAATCACCTTCGAAAAATTAGAGTAGATTATCCCCATTTTCGAAAGGTAATTTCTTGAATTTTTATTCTATTTTCAAACAATTTATTGTTGTAAGACTTTACGAGGTTTAGTCCCTTCAGCAGGACCAATAACTCCAGCCATCTCTAATTCTTCCATCAATCGAGTTGCTCGGTTAAAACCAACAGATAGACGGCGCTGAATCATGGATGCACTTGCTTTTTGTGTCTCGATAACAAGTGCCTTGGCTTCTTCAAAGAGAGGATCTCCAGCATCATCGCTAGAACCAAAATCACCTTCTGTCTCAGATACTTCTCCTGGGTCAAAGCTTTCATCATAATCCGCATCAGCTTGAGCCTTAATGAAGTTTACGATGCGTTCCACATCATCATCTGAGATAAAGGAACCTTGGAGACGAACAGGATGGTTTCATCAATTGGTTTAAAAAGCATATCCCCTCGACCAAGTAACTTCTCCGCACCATTTTCATCCAAAATCGTACGTGAATCTGTTCCTGAAGAAACAGCGAAGGCTACACGTGACGGCACATTTGCCTTAATCAAACCGGAGATAACATCCACTGAAGGACGCTGGGTTGCAAGAATCATGTGAATACCAGCCGCACGCGCCTTCTGTCCAAGTCGGATAATGGCATCTTCTACTTCCTTGCTAGCAACCATCATGAGGTCAGCCAACTCATCCACAATCACGACGATTAAAGGTAGAGGTACTTGTTTATACTCTGATTGAGCGTTAAATTCCTCAACCTTAGCATTGAAACCAGCAATATTTCGAACTCCGACTTTGGCGAAAAGTTCATAGCGGTTTTCCATCTCATCAACGACTTTTTGAAGGGCCTTGCTGGCCTTACGAGGGTTGGTCACAACTGGAATCAAGAGATGAGGGATATCGTTGTATACTGAAAGCTCAACCATCTTAGGGTCCACCATCATAAACTTAACCTGGTCAGGGCGGGCCTTCATCAAAATACTTGCGATAATTCCATTAACTGCAACGGATTTACCAGAACCTGTAGAACCAGCTACTAGTAAGTGAGGCATTTTTGCCAAATCAAAACTACGAGCCGTACCATTGACTGCTTTCCCAAGAGGAATTTCTAAAAGATTTTCAGGCTTAGTCTGAGATTGTTCCCAAAGCTCACGGAAGGATACAGTTGCAATTTCCGAGTTAGGAACTTCGATACCTACCAAGGATTTCCCAGGAATCGGTGCTTCGATACGGACATCTTTAGCTGCCAAGGCCAGAGCCAAGTCGTCTGCTAGATTGGAAATACGATTGACACGAACACCAACTGCTGGTTTAACCTCATACTTAGTAACAGATGGGCCAATTTCAGCACGTTCAACCGTTACCTTGATACCAAAACTTGCAAAGGTTTCTTCCAAAATTTTGATATTTTCTCGAACGATTTTCTTTTCTTTTGACTGATCTTTTGGTTTATCTGGTGCAAAGAGTTGTAAGCTTGGAAGCTTATACTCCAAGGGCCTTTTTAGCAGAAAAATCTACTTCAACCTCTTCGTCATCATCATCTTCTTCAGAGAAAACTTCTTCCTCTGGATAGTCTCCTTCTTCAGGGTAATCAAAATCAGCTTGCGGGAGAATAATCTCAGGTTCTACCCATTCCTCCTCTGGAAGTGGAGGAAATTCTTGCAGTGGTTCGTCTGATAAGATTTCTCCAGTTTCCATATCTACAGGCTGCATGTCAAGCAAAGCCTGCTCTTCTCTTTCTTTTTCAAGTCTTGCTTGCTCTTCTGCTTCTCTTCGTGCCTTTTCTTCTTCACGCTTGATAAAGCGCTCTTGTTTTTTCTGTTCACGGCGTTCCATCCAGATAGCAAATCGAGCTGAAAGAAAATCAGCAATATCATAGATAGACCATGGACTCATTAAAAGAGCTCCGATTAGGATTAAGATTGCCCCGATGAAATAGGTACCGATGTTTGAGAACAAAAAGGCTACCGGAATGTAGAGACCTACCCCTAACAAGCCTCCCCCTGCAAAGCTGGTCACTTGAAAACTGGTTAAATCTTTAAAGATTTGTCCAATCGTTCCTTGAAAAATAGCATTTGCCATGCTAAGCTTCCAGACAAGATAAGCTTGAAAGATGAGGAGTAAGCCTGCAAAAATAAAGAAGAAACCTGCTAGCAAGCCTTCTTGTTTATGAATCCATTTAAAAAAGAATAGATAGATTAAGAGAGAGAAAATAGCTAGATATGCCAAACTCCCCACAAGTAAAGCGGATCAGGTTATAAACAGTGATTCCGACAGCTCCCCATTTGAGGGCAGCAAAAATTAAACAGATAGCCAAAGCTAAAGGAAATCAACATTCGTTGAATCGCTTGTTTTCTTTCCAATTCTGCTTTAGACGGTCTTCGTCTTGTTTTAGTTGTATTCTTGTTTGCCATGCTTCTATTATATCATATTTCAGAAACTTTTCGAGGGGTTAAAAAAATGACTGCCCACTTTCGTGCACAGTCATTTGAATATGTTTGTGATTATTTTTCTAATGGTTTACGAAGGTAACCGTAAACGACACCACTGACAATTGCTCCTACCAAGACAAAGACAAGGTAAAGAAGAGCATTTGAAGTAAGGGCGATAACGAAGATTCCTCCGTGAGGAGCCATGAGTTTGATATTTGCAAGACCAACGAGTCCACCTGCTACCGCTGAACCAAGGATGAAGCTTGGGATTGCACGAGCTGGGTCTGCTGCACCAAATGGAATCGCACCTTCAGTGATGAATGACAAGCCCATAACGATGTTCGTCAAACCAGAGTTACGTTCTTCTTTGGTAAATTTATTCTTGAAGAGAAGTGTTGCTACAAAGATTGCAAGTGGTGGAACCATTCCTCCAGCCATAACTGCTGCCATGGCTACTGAACCACCTGTTGCAACTGTTGCTGCAAGAGTACCAGTACCAAAGACGTAAGCTGCTTTATTGACAGGGCCACCCATATCGACAGCCATCATTCCTCCAAGAACGATACCAAGAAGGACAGCTGAACCACCTTCAAGTCCTGCAAGGAAGTTGTTCATACCAGTATTGATTGCGGCCATTGGGATATTGACTGCCAGCATGACAAATCCTGTCAAGATTGTTCCAAATAGTGGCAAGAGAAGGATTGATTTAGCACCTTCAAGCGAACGAGGAACTTTTACATATTTCTTAATCAAGAGAACCAAGGCACCAGCAATAAATCCACCAACAAGAGCACCAAGGAAACCTGATGACACTCCGGCAAGAGCTGAAGTTGCTTCTCCACCCTGAGCGTAAGGGATTTTACCAAATGCATAACCTTCTTTAGCGATAGCACCAGCTACGAAACCTGCTACCAAACCTGGTTTTTCAGCAATTGAGTAAGCAACATATCCTGCAAATACTGGAAGCATCAAACCAAAGGCTGAGCCACCAATTTTCATGAACATAGAAGCTAGCTCATGGTAAGAACCAAGATTCCCAAGGCTTTCATTTGGAACCCCCAAAGCACCGTCAATCAAGAAGGCAAGGGCAATCATGATACCACCACCGATAACGAATGGCAACATTTGGGATACACCACTCATCAAGTGTTTGTAGAAGGCACCGCCGAGGCTTTGTTTTTCATTAGATGCTGTTGAAGCTTGTGCTCCGTTAGCAGCATGGTAGACTTCAGCATTCCCAGAAAGAGCCAAGTTGATCAACTCTTCTGTCTTACGGATACCGTCTGCAACTGGACGATTGACCAACGGTTTGCCATCAAAACGATCCATTTCAACTGCTTTATCAGCAGCGATGATGACAGCTTTAGCCTTACGAATATCTTCTGCTGTCAATTTATTGCCAACACCACTAGCACCATTGGTTTCAACCTTGATCCCAACACCCATTTCTGCCGCCACCTTTTGAAGAGCTTCTTGGGCCATGTAAGTGTGGGCAATTCCTGTTGTACAAGCTGTAACTGCTACGATGAAGTCTGCAGAGTCATTTGTAGGAGCTTTAGCTGGTTCTTGAGCTTTTTCTGAAACTTGGTCAAAAAGCTCGATGACTTGGTCAGCTGAAGTTACTTGGCGAAGTTTGTCAGCAAATCCGTCTTTCATCAAGTATTGAGACAATTCTGCCAAGGCTGCTAAGTGAGTGTCATTAGCACCTTCTGGAGCAGCAATCATAAAGAAGAGGTCAGTTGCTTATCCATCCAAGCTTTCGTAATCAACACCCTTGTTTGACTTAGCAAAGAGAACTGTCGCTTCTTTAACAGCAGCATTTGCTGTGAGGCATTGCGATACCGTCACCCAAACCTGTAGAAGTCAAAGCTTCACGCGCTAAGATTCCTTCTTTGAAGGTTTCAAAATCTGTCACATAGCCATGCTCTACTAGGCTTTGAATCATTTCTTCGATAGCTGCTGTTTTTTCAGTTGCTTGCAAATCAAGCAACATGACATCTTTTCTCAATAAATCTTGAATTTTCATCTTTTTTCTACCTCAACTTTTTCATAAGTTTCTTTAATAAATGCTGCAGTTGCTAAATCATCTGAGAAGGTGGTTGCTGTTCCACAAGCCACTCCCCATTTGAAGGCTTCTACTGCGTCTTTTGATTTGACAAACTCACCGGTAAATCCAGCAACCATTGAGTCACCAGCACCCACTGAGTTTTTAACGGTTCCCTTGATCGGTTTAGCAAAGTATGCTCCTTCTGATGTTACTAGAAGGGCTCCATCACCAGCCATAGAAATAATAACGTTTTGAGCACCTTTATCCAGTAATTCTCGAGCGTATTTTTCAATCTCATCTAAGCCCTCGAGTTTCACTCCAAAGATTGCTCCAAGTTCATGATTGTTTGGTTTAACTAAAAGGGGTTGATAATCCAAACTATCGATTAAGGTCTGACCCTCAAAGTCACAAACCACTTGAGCGCCTGTCTGACGAGTCAGGGCAATCAAATCCTTATAGATGACATTGCCTAGATTTTTAGCGCTCGAACCTGCGAAGACAACTGTATCTTCTGCTGTTAAACTCGAAAGAATGGCTTTCAATTCTTCCAGTTGTTCTGGTTCAACAGTAGGACCAGTTCCGTTGATTTCTGTTTCTTGGTCGGCTTTAATCTTAACGTTGATACGCGTATCTTCTGCCACTTGGACAAAGCGTGTTTCGATTTTCTCCTCAGCCAAAGTGTCTGTGATAAATTTACCAGTAAAACCTCCGATAAATCCAGTCGCCGTATTTGGAATATCCAAACGTTTCAAGACACGGCTAACATTGATACCTTTCCCGCCAGCAAACTTATCATCACTATCCATACGATTGACACTACCAACTTCTACTTTATCCAAACGAACAATGTAGTCTATAGATGGATTGAGTGTGACTGTATAAATCATACTTCTATTACCTCCGTTTTCTCTTTGATAGCAGACAAGAGCTCGTGACCCTTGCTTGTAATGACAACTGCTCGTTTTATAGGAGCTACCTTAGCAAAACAAGACTGACCAATCTTGGATGAATCTGCCAGAGACATAGGTCTGTTTAGCATTTTCTAAGATAGCACGCTTGACGGCGCCCTCCTCCATATCTGGAGTTGTAAAGTAACCTTCATCTACACCATTCATTCCAATAAAGGCACGATCAAAGTGCAGTTGGTTAATCTGGTTAAGAGCCACTCCTCCAATACTGGCATCCGTTGTCATCTTAACACCACCACCGATAATCACTGTTGGGATTTGCTTATCCACTAATTGAACCGCATGGTGAATGGAATTGGTTACTACGGTAATGTCTTTCGCTCCAATTCATCAATGAGAAAGGCTGTTGTACTTCCTGCATCCACAAAGATTACATCCTTATCTTTGATGAGAGAAGCTGCCTTTTGAGCAATTAACTTTTTCTCTTGAAGGTTTTTGACAGATTTTTCTTGAATAGTTTCTTCTTCTTGTAAGGAATGAGGCAACTCTGCTCCTCCATGCACTCGACGAAGTTTATTTTCAGACTCCAATTCATCTAAATCACGTCTAACTGTTGATTCTGAGGTATCTAACAAGCCTACCAATTTCTCTAGAGAGACGATTTTATGCTTACTCAATTCTTCTAAAATCACCTGTTTTCGTTCACTTTTTAGCATTAGTTTACCTCCTGTTAACGATTACATTATTCATTCTATCATAAAAAAATCAAAGTCAAGCATTTTTTGTCACTTTCTTTCAATTTCTATCACTGACTCCTCAACTTTAAATAAATTTGCAAGAAAGAAGGCTTTATGGTAGACTAGGTTAGTAAGTATTGGAAGATTACTCAAGAGGCTTAAGAGGCCGTGTTGGAAACGCGGTAGGCGTGTTAAAGCGTGCGTGGGTTCGAATCCCATGTCTTCCGTAAATAAAAACAAAGCAATTACTTTTTTAAAACTCTAACATAAAAAAACGCTGATTTCTCAGCGTTTTTTTATTTATATAATGGAGCCGGTGGGAGTCGAACCCACGTCCAAACATCTGCCAACATATTTGTCTACAACCATAGGTTATGTCTTGTTTTAACAGCTCCTCGACACATAACTCAAGCCTAGGAACTGCGAGCCTATAAATCTCTTATCAAACTGCTAGACAAAGTTTGATCGTATCTCGCTAATAATAAGACCTGTCATCAGACACGAGCAATCCGAATCGGGTCACGCCTGCTGGTTTTTAGGCAGCTAGAGCGTAAGAAGTATTATTTTTTGCAGTTATATTTAACTGAGCGTTTACGTCGCCACACGAGTCGCAAAATATGCCTCATAATGCCTGTCGAATCCGTAACGACCCCAAAAGACAATAGAACTATTATACCCTATCTATGGTAAAAATGCAAAAATGCAAGTAGATGTCTAGAAAAGTCTAGTTTTCAAGGTTTCAGATAGAGCCTGATAGCCAGAAACGCTAAGGTGAAGCCCATCTGTTGTATAGTCTGATTTGAGTTGCCCTTCCTGATCGAGTAGCTCTTCAAAAACAGACACATATTCTACCTGCATGTAGGCAGAAGCTAGCTCTTGATATGCTTGGTTCCAGGCCTCGATTTTCTCATTTGTACGAATATAAACTGTCTGTTTGTATTCTTCCCCTTGATGAACTGGCAGAATGGAAACTAGCTTAATCTGTGACAGCGGATAGTCACGAGAAATACTTTGAATCACACTTTCAAGGTTCCCTAGTGCTTGACTCATTGGAACATCTTTCCCAATGTCATTGGTCCCAATCAAAAGTACAATTTGATCCACTGCATCACCATAGAGATGGGCATCAAGGTTATCAAGTAAAAGGCCAGTTTGATAACCTCGAATGCCTCGATTCACAATGGTCTTTGACGTTCCTAGTAATTCTTGCAAAGGATAATACTCAATAATTGAATCACCAATAAAGATGATAGAGGGTTCAATTACCGAGATACGATTAAGTTCACGATACTTGGTTTGAATTTTCTCTTGCTCTTTTAAGAGCCAGTTTTCTAATAGTTGTACTGCCAAGTTATTCTCCTCTTTCTAGCCAGTTTTCTAAAACTTGGTAAACACCCGCCTGACTGTTGGCTGGAGCTACTTTTGTAGCAACTCTCTTAACAGCCTCTTCTGCATTTTCCATAGCGTATGAAATTCCTGCCAACTCTAACATTTCAATGTCATTTTCACTGTCTCCAAAAGCCATGATTTGTTCTGGTTTCAAGTTCCAACGTTTGAGCAATTCTTCTAGGCCCCACGCCTTATGAATGCCATCCTGTAAGATATCAATACAGCCATAACCGCTGGAAACAGCTCGCACATGCCCATCAAACAAGTCATTTATTTCCTGTAAAACTGCATCAGATCGCTCTTCACCAACAACCATACTCATCTTTAGAACACCACCGAAGAGACTAGTGTCAAATTCATCAACAAAGTTCATTCGTTGATAGAGCTTTTCAATCATCTCTGGAGTCATAAATTTATCTAGTTCTGTAAAAACTGTACCTTTCTTACAAAACCACCATTCATCGCATTTACGACAAACTGATCCTGGCATTCTCTACCTTTAAAATGTTCCAAAGCCCTATCAACCATGGCATCATCCCAAGTTTGTGCTTGTAGTAATTCATCATTTTCAAATATACGAGCACCATTAGCAACCACTAAAACGGCTCTATCAGCTAAGTGCTTCAGTAATTGTCGCATGCGATGAACTTCATTTCCAGTTGCAATAACAAAGCGAATGCCACGTTGATCCAGCTTATCCAAGATTTTTTCAAGCCGTGGTAGATCCAGTTGTCCTTTTGGATCCAACAAAGTTCCATCCATATCCGTCGCAATGACTTTAATATCCATCTTACTCCTCTTCTTAGTCACTACCATTTCAAACCTACATGCTCATTCATTTCTGTATAAGCTGTGTCTACCCGTTCCTTGGTTGCCTCATCTAACTGGCTACGATATTTCCCACCCTCGATAAAATCATCTAAGATATAGGTCTGATATAGATAAAGTGGATAGCCTTCTGGAGAATACGTTCCTTTGGGTGTCCTATTAACCCAGCTAGGATGAGCTTGTGCTGTCTCAATTGTAGTCTTACCAGATTTTTTCTTAATGGTCACGTCCATTAGAACACCACGTTCTGTCCATTTTGCATTTTCCTCATCCTGCATGGTTTCAATACGCTGATTCGATAGGAAATTCCCCATAGAGTAGATAATGAGTTTCTTATCCCCGTCTTTTTCAACTGTCTCAGCTGGTTCAACAACGTGAGGATGTCCACCGAAGATAATATCAGCTCCCCAATCAATCATTTTATGATAGAGTTGCTTTTGCTCTTCAGTTGGTTCCAATTGATACTCAATTCCCATCTGAGGCATAACAACCGTTATATCTGCTTCTTTTTCAGCTCTTTCAATTTCTGCCTTCATTTTTTCTTCGTTTAGGTCAGAAAGATGATTGTCATAGTCTTCTTTTGAAATGTATTCTTCAATACCGTTAAAGCCATAAGAATAAGCTAGAAGAGCAACTTTAATCCCGTTTACTTCCTTGATAACGATAGGCGCCTTATCTCGTGGTTCATGGGTATAAACACCAATTGGTGTCATTCCAGCTTTTTCGATAGCATCTGCAGTCGAAAAAACACCCTCAATCTGAGAATCTAAGATATGGTTGTGAGCTAAGTCTAAGACCTGATAACCAGCATCCTTTATAGCGTCCATGACTTCTCCCGGTGCATTAAACAAAGGATAGCCTCCCAAGTAGTGGTCTTTGTTTACAGTGCCTTCAAAGTCACCGATGACTAGATCTGCTTGCTTGAGCCAAGGTTTTACATACTCAAAATTTTCATGGAAATCATAAGTCCCATCTTCTTTTAGGGCAGTTCGATAAATTGGAATATGATAGAGAAGATCCCCATTTGCCATAATACGCGCACTTGTTTCTTGCTCTGTTGCCGTAGTTTTCTCCTTAGAATCAGCTGTCTGACTAACGACAGTTGTACTACTACTGGTCAATGGAATTCCCTTTATCCCTTGAGCTAATAAGGTCAAAGCCATCGAAATCGCAACAACAATCAACAAAACCACAATAAAGGTTTATTGCTCCATTGTCGATAGTTTTTGAAAAAATGGATAGACTCTCTAGCCACCTGTAAGATTGGACCTTTTTGATTTCTATTACTGCGTTTTTCCATCTTGTTTCTCCTTGCTTTTTGATGCAAGTCTCCTTACTTTATTATACCACAGACAAATGGGTATTTCCTTTTATTAACAACTTTTGTGACTTTCTTTCTCATCTGTTTTGTGTTATCATGTAAATGTAATGGAAGGAAGGAGAGAGCATGTCTGCTATAGAACGTATTACAAAAGCTTCACATTTAATCGATATGAATGATATTATCCGCGAGGGCAATCCAACCCTACGTGCTGTTGCCGAGGAAGTCACTTTCCCATTGAGCGATCAAGATATCATTCTCGGTGAGAAAATGATGCAATTTTTGAAACATTCACAGGACCCAGTTATGGCTGAAAAGCTAGGGCTACGTGGAGGAGTTGGACTTGCAGCACCACAATTAGATATCTCTAAACGTATCATCGCTGTTTTGGTCCCAAATATCACTGAAGATGGTGAAACACCTCAGGAAGCCTATGACTTACAAGCTGTTATGTACAATCCTAAAATCGTCTCACACTCAGTCCAAGATGCTGCTCTAGGTGAGGGAGAAGGTTGTCTATCAGTTGATCGAGCTGTTCCAGGTTATGTTATTCGCCATGCCCGAGTAACAGTCGACTACTTTGATAAGGATGGTGAAAAACATCGCATCAAGCTAAAAGGCTACAACTCAATCGTTGTTCAACATGAGATCGACCACTTGAATGGTATTATGTTTTACGACCGTATCAATGAAAAAGATCCTTTTGCAATCAAAGAAGGTCTACTCATTCTTGAATAAAGAAAATCCCGTTGCAAGACGGGGTTTTATGTTATAATAGAGCCATGAAAACAAATGATATCGTCTATGGCGTTCACGCCGTCACTGAAGCACTTTTAGCAAATACGGGAAACAAACTCTATCTCCAAGATGATCTTCGTGGAAAAAATGTAGAAAAGGTTAAGGAGCTAGCTACAGAAAAGAAAGTATCCATCTCTTGGACTTCAAAAAAGACTCTTTCTGAAATGACTGAAGGTGCTGTCCACCAAGGTTTTGTTTTGCGTGTTTCTGAATTTGCCTATACAGAACTTGAGCAGATTCTTGAAAAAACACGCCAAGAAGAAAACCCACTACTATTGATTCTCGATGGACTAACTGACCCTCACAACCTAGGTTCTATCCTAAGAACAGCCGATGCAACCAATGTTTCAGGTGTCATTATCCCTAAGCATCGAGCTGTTGGTGTTACTCCTGTCGTTGCTAAAACAGCAACGGGTGCCATCGAACATGTTCCCATTGCCCGCGTGACCAACCTCAGCCAAACCTTGGATAAACTTAAAGAAGAAGGCTTTTGGACATTTGGGACTGATATGAATGGAACTCCTTGCCATAAATGGAACACCAGTGGAAAGGTCGCCCTCATTATCGGAAATGAAGGAAAAGGTATCTCAAGTAACATCAAGAAGCAAGTGGACGAGATGATTACTATTCCAATGAATGGTCACGTACAAAGTCTCAATGCCAGTGTTGCTGCTGCTATTCTTATGTACGAAGTCTTTCGAAATCGATTATAAAAAAGTTTCCAATCGTTTGATTGGAAACTTTTTTAATTATGTTCAGTGATATATTTATAGGCTTCTTGACCTGCAATGGCGCCATCTCCAACTGCTGTTGTAACTTGACGAAGGTCCTTTTGACGAACATCCCCAACTGCAAAGACTCCTGCAACCCTTGTTTTCATATGGTCATCTGTCACAATCCAACCTGATTCATCTTGGATTTGTAAATCCTTTGTAAAATCACTAACTGGATCTAAACCAACGTAGATAAATACACCACCAAAGGCATGTTCAGTCACTTGATTTGTTTTAACATTTTCAATGACAACTGACTCCACACGGTTTTCACCCTTGATTTCTTTGACAACAGAATCCCAAATGAAGTTGATTTTTTCATTGGCAAAGGCGCGATCTTGCAAAACCTTTTGAGCACGAAGCTCATCACGACGGTGAACGATGGTTACAGATTTGGCAAACTGGGTTAAGAAGATTGCCTCCTCAACTGCTGAGTCACCACCACCTACAACCAACAAATCTTGGTCACGGAAAAAGGCTCCATCACAAACCGCACAGTAGGAAACTCCACGACTATTCAATTCTTCTTCACCTGGAACTCCTAAAGTCGGTGCTTAGAACCAGTCGCCACAATAACTGTGCGAGTTTCAAATTCTTCATTGTCTGTGATTACTTTCTTAACATCACCATGGTCCTCAATATTTTCTACAAAGCCATAGAGATGTTCAACACCTAGATTTTCAAGAGGTTCAAACATCTTTTCTGCTAACTCAGGTCCACTAATGTTAGCATAACCTGGATAGTTTTCAATGTCAGAAGTGTTGTTCATCTGACCGCCAGGAAGGCCACCTTCAATCAAAGCTACTTTGAGATTGCTGCGAGCTGCATACAAGGCTGCAGTCATCCCAGCAGGACCTGCACCGATAATAATCGTATCGTACATTCTATTTCCTTCTTTCTTGTTGTAACTATTCTTATTCTAACGGATAAAATCCTATTTGACAACTATTAAGCCTTGAGAACCAACAAGATGCTCATGGTTGCAAAAGATAATACTGGAATTGTTAGAACTCCAATCATAATCATATCATAGAGGTGAGCCTGACGCTCCTTAGCAGTTTTATCCACACCTGATAGAGCTCTTAAACCAATCCAAATCCCTAAGACAACCAAGACTAGTAAAATCGTCAAAACCAAACTCTCTAAATACAAAGCAAATAGCTGAACTAGCATGCTCTCTCTCATTTCTATTATTTTTAAAGAGCAAACCCAGTTAGCTTAGCCAACTGAGTTTTTCTTATCTTCTATTATATCAAATATAGGTCCGTTTGTAACTAGCAAAGAACTCTTTTGTTCTTTCTTCTTTGGGATGGTTGATAATCTCATCCGGTGTTCCAGATTCAATAATCTTTCCTTTATCCAAGAATAAAACCTTATCCGCAACCTGAGCAACAAATGACATATCGTGACTAACCAAAACCATGGTTTGACCTGATTTTGCAGCATTGGCAATCGATCTTTCTACCTCACCAACCAATTCTGGATCCAGTGCTGAAGTCGGTTCATCCAAGAGTAAGACGTCTGGTTTCATGGCTAGGGCACGCGCTATAGCTACCCGTTGTTTTTGCCCCCCTGACAAGTGACGCGGATAATGCTGTTCACGATCAGAAAGTCCAACCTTAGCTAGCTCTTCCTTAGCAATTTCAGTCGCTTCTTCGTCCGATAGTTTTTTAACGACCACCAAGCCTTCTTTAACATTGTCTAACGCTGTTCTACGCTCAAATAAATTAAACTGTTGGAAAACCATGGATAGTTTGCGACGAAGAGTTAGAATTTCTTCTTGCGTAATTTGAGAAAAATCAACTTTGAAATCATCAATCTGAATACTTCCACTATCAGGAGTTTCTAAATAGTTTAAGCTACGAAGAAAAGTTGATTTCCCAGCCCCTGAAGAACCAATCAAGGCAACGACTTCTCCTTTTTGAATATCTAAGTTCAGATGGTCTAAAACGGTTTGACCTGAAAAGGATTTGCTTAAATTTGAAATTTTAATCATTAGCGAAGCTCTCCTTTCACATCTGTCTCAACATTATCTGGTGCTGTAATAGCCATTTTTCTTTCAATGAAACGGCCAAGATTTTCAATAACGATATTTACCACCCAATAGACGAGAGCTACTGAGATGAAACGTTCAAAGTAACGATAGTCTGCACCACCCAAAATCTGAGCTTGGGCAAAGACTTCTACAACACCTGCACTAAAAGCTAGGGAAGTCCCCTTGGTCAAGCCAATCAAGGAGTTAATCAAGGTTGGTGTTGCAACTACTGCTGCATTGGGAATAATCACACGACGATAAACTTGCGCACGTGTCATACCAAGACTACGAGCAGCTTCAATTTCACCTGGATTTACAGAAAGAATTGCCGCACGAATGGTTTCACTAGCATAGGCTGCCTCGTTAAAAGCAAAAGCCACAATCGCAAATGTTGCTGCTGGAATCGCATTAATGTTCAGAGAAGTTCCCCATTGTTGATTCAAGGCTTTCAAAGCTAATGGAATCCCATAATAAGTCAACATCAGTTGGACTAAAATTGGAGTTCCTTTTAAGAAACTTACAAAAAAGGCTTGTAGTGGGTATATAAATCTAACTCGGTTGATTTTAACGATAGCAAAGATTAGGGCTAGCATGATACCAAAAAAGGCACCAAATACCGTTAACATCAATGTTGTAGGTAATTGCTGTACAATTCTTGGGATCCCATCAAAGACAGAACGCCAACTAAAAAGTTTGCCATCTGGAATATATTGCATCAAATTTTGATACCAATCAGATGCTAAAATCGTTGTAACATTCATAGAAACATCCTCTCAAGATAATGATTCATTCTATCATACTTATGCTCTAATTAAAAATATTTGCTACGAGCATACCAGATTTCATCTACCTTCTAGTTTATCATACTTTAAAAGTGGGAGGTTATATATTTTACCTATCGAAGAGATAGAAAAAAACTAATTCAAATCCAAGTTATTGTATGATTTACGATAGCCAATTTGTTTTACAAGACCATTTTCAACTAGTATTGGACGTTTCAATAACATACCATCACTGGCCAAGAGTTTGGCTGCTTCTTTGTTAGACAACGTTCCAACCTTATCTTTCAATCCGAGTTCACGATATTTGATTCCACTAGTATTGAAAAATTGCTTCAATTCAAATCCCGAAGTTTCGAGCCAGTTTAAAATCACCTTTTCACTCGGAGTCTCTTCAACGATATGAACGTCTTTATATTCTAGTCCGAGTTGATCTAATTCTTTCTTAGCTTTTTTACAAGTTGTACATTTTGGATATTCGATAAATTCTAACATTTTCTTCTCTTTCTATTTTTTATTTTCTTGATAACTTACACCTTCATGCATCAAGAGCCAAGCCTTCTTTTCGAGTCCCCAAGCATAGCCTGTCAGACGTCCTCCAGCACCTAGCACACGGTGACAAGGTACAAGGATAGACCAGGGATTGCGACCTACTGCTCCTCCGATTGCTTGAGCAGAAGCCACCTGCAAGTCCTTAGCTATTTGCCCATAAGTAACTGTCTGACCAAAAGGAATTCCTCTCAAGTAGTTCCAGACTCTTTTTTCAAAGTCACTACCGACAGGAGCTAAAGGTAATCCAGATAAGTCTTGATCTTGCCCCTTAAAATAAGTCTCTAAATAGGAAGTAATTTGATTTAAAATGGGATGACTGTCAACAACAGTCACATCATTTTCAGATAATCCCTTCTCAAAATCGCTCTCTTCTTCAATCCATATCCCAAACAAATAGTGGTCATCTGCTACCAGAGATAGGGGACCAATCGGTGACTTGTATAGCATCTTTGCATACTTCTTAGACATTTGATTTTAATTTTTGATAGGCCAAGCGTTCCCCGTCTACTGGAACTTTACCAACCTGTTTGAAGCCAAGTTTTTCAAAGATATGCTGCATGGCTATGTTTTTATCATGCGTATCTGAACGAAAATCTAGATAATCGAAGCCTTCAATCAAGCCTTCTAAAAAGGTCTGAGCAACACCTTGACCTTGAGCGTCTCTAGCAACGGCAATACGGTGAAATACTAAGTATTCTGCTTCATTTCCCTCCCAGTTGCCATCATAGATTGCTTCATAAGCTTTTTCTGGGCTCTTAGTCACTGCTGCATAGGCTAAGAGGTCACCTTCGTCTAGGGCTACATAAGCTTGACCAGAGATGATATCTTCAATAATGGTATCTGCATCTGGGTAGCCGTTTTGCCACTGAGTGCTACCAGCTTCTGCCAAATATTTCTTGGCTCCCTCAATCACTTGCATAATTGCATCAACTTCGTTTGGAAAGGCTAAGCGAATCTCCATCATTCATCCTCTTTTCATACTATTTTCTCTCATCATAGCATAAATTATTTCTTTCTACAAGCACTTGAAACTTGACTAATTATTTCTAATATTTTTATAATCTAGTTATTAAAAACTAGATAAAAAGGAGTTGAAAAATGAATACCACTTTTTCCTATCCAAAATGGGAAGAAATTCCAAGTATCAATCTCTATCTGGACCAGGTTCTGCTCTATGTCAATCAAATCTGTCCTCCAGCTTCTCCTGACAAGGAGAAAGGTTTGACAGCATCCATGGTGAACAACTATGTCAAACACGGTTATATCAGTAAACCTGAAAAGAAAAAATATCAACGCAAACAAATCGCACGATTGATTGCTATTACCACTCTCAAGTCTGTTTTTTCTATCCAAGAAATTGCTCAAACCCTTAATACCCTTCACACAGACACTAATTCAGAAGAACTTTACAATGCTTTTGTGGACTATATGAATGAAGATATTGATCCAGCTAATCCCATTATCCAGGCAAGCTGCCAAACGGTCAAACTCTATCATCAAACACTTGCACTAGTCTATTCAGAAACCGAAGAGGAGGAAACAAATGAATACTAGTTTCAAACTTAGTAAACGACTTAGTTTTGGAGAAGAAATTGCCAACAGCGTTACCCATGCTGTAGGAGCATTTATCATGCTCATCCTACTTCCTATTTCATCAACCTATAGTTATGAGGCACATGGTTTCTTATCGTCTATCGGTGTTTCCATCTTCGTCATCAGCCTCTTTCTCATGTTCCTTTCATCGACCATTTATCATTCTATGGCTTATGGTTCGACTCATAAGTACGTCTTGCGTATCATCGACCATTCTATGATTTATGTGGCAATCGCTGGATCTTATACTCCTGTGGTTTTAACTTTGATGAACAACTGGTTTGGTTATCTCATTATTGCTATCCAGTGGGGGACAACTATTTTCGGTATTCTCTATAAAATCTTTGCCAAGAAGGTCAATGAAAAATTCAGTCTCATCCTCTACCTCATCATGGGATGGCTAGTTCTAGCTATCTTACCAGCTATCATCAGCCAAACAACTCCAATTTTTTGGAGTCTCATGGTATCAGGTGGTTTATGTTATACAGTTGGTGCCGGGTTCTACGCTAAGAAGAAACCATACTTCCATATGATTTGGCATCTCTTCATCCTAGCAGCCTCTGCTCTCCAATACATTGCCATTGTTTATTATATGTAAAAAAAGAAGTTGGGAAAATCCCAACCTCTTTTTTATTTGCACATATTGATAAAATACTGGTGCAAGCGAAGATCATTTGTCAATTCCGGATGAAATGAAGTCACTAGCATATTCTTTTCTTGAGCGGCAACGATTTGATGATTCACTACTGCCAGAACATCAACACCCTTACCAACTTCACTAATAATAGGTCCACGGATAAAGGTCATGGGAATTTTACCAACACCCTTACAGTCAGCTTCTGTATAAAAGCTTCCTAGCTGACGTCCATAGGCATTGCGCTCTACTACTATATCCATAGTCGCTAGATGGCTTTCCTCTTGAGAAGTGATTTGTTTTGCTAGCAAATTAAACCCGCACAAGTTCCAAAGACTGGTAAACCATTGAGAATAGCCTCTCTTAGAGAGAGTAGCATATTCTGGTCACGTAGAAGTTTGCCCATGGCCGTTGACTCGCCTCCTGGCAAAATCAAACCTGAAAGCTCACTTCGATGTTGCTGAAAATCTTCTAGGTTTCGCAGTTCAATACTTTCAACTCCTAGTTCAGCAAGCATTTTCTCGTGTTCTACAAAGGCACCTTGTAAGGCCAATATTCCGATTTTCATCTATTTTCCTCGCTCAGCCATGAGAATTTGGATCTCGTTCTCGTTGATACCTACCATGGCTTCTCCTAAATCTTCAGAGATTTGAGCTAGAATTTGAGGATTTTGATAGTTGGTAACTGCCTTAACAATTGCTGCCGCACGTTTGACAGGATCACCTGACTTGAATATCCCTGAGCCAACAAACACACCTTCTGCACCTAGTTGCATCATAAGAGCAGCGTCCGCTGGTGTTGCAACCCCTCCAGCCGCAAAGTTAACAACTGGTAATTTTCCATTTTCGTGGACATATTGAACTAATTCTACAGGTACTTGCAAGTCCTTGGCAGTCACATATAACTCGTCCTCTCGGAGGTTTTGAATGCGGCGAATTTCTTGATTCATCATACGCATATGACGAACCGCCTGAACGATATCTCCTGTTCCTGGTTCCCCTTTTGTACGAATCATTGAAGCACCTTCAGCGATACGACGCAAGGCTTCTCCTAGGTCTTTAGCCCCACAGACAAAGGGAACTTGAAATTCTTTCTTGTCCACATGGAAACGGTCATCAGCTGGAGATAGAACTTCGCTCTCATCGATATAGTCAATCTCGATGGCTTCTAAAATTTGAGCTTCGACAAAATGTCCAATTCGAACCTTAGCCATAACTGGAATGCTGACCGCTTCTTGGATTTCCTTTATCATCTTTGGATCACTCATGCGAGAGACACCACCCGCTGCACGAATATCAGCTGGGATTCGCTCCAAAGCCATAACTGCTGCTGCACCTGCAGCCTCTGCAATTCTTGCCTGTTCAGGGTTTTGAACGTCCATGATGACGCCACCCTTGAGCATCTGTGCCAAATTTTTGTTTAATTCATAACGATTTCAGTCATTTTTTCTTCCTCAATAGTTGTGTTGGTAGCTACAGTTTTATTGTAAAGTAAAAAAGACTGCATAACAAGATAAAATAAATCAATTTGTCCGGGTACAATTATCTCTATCACAAAAAAAGCACCCACATTGGGTACTTTTATTTCTTAGATTTTTTAATACTTTTCACAAGATAAAAGAGATATCCTGAAACCATGTAGGCAACAAAGATAGTTGCTGCCCATTTAAAGACAAAGCCCCAACCATGTTTGGTAGCATTCAAAAAGAAATAAGGGAAGGGACTATCCTTAGCATTAGGGACATCCATCTTTAAAACAAAACCGTTTAAGAGGGCAAAAATCATATAAAGCAAAGGAAGGCTAGTCCAAAGCATGGGATCAACCAACTTATATTGACGACTCTTATCAAAAATAATTGTATCTGCTAAAAACCAGAGAGGGACAATATAATGACAAAGGAAATTTTCCAAACGGTAAAAATCTGTCGTCAAAGGAGCTAGCATGAAATGATAGATGACACAAGTAATCATAATACTCATAGTGACGCCACCTTTGAGACGTAGAATACTAGGACTCTGCCAACTATCACCACCACTACGCATCTTTAACAAAAGATAACCTGTAAAGAGTACAACCAAAAGGTTAGAAAGTACTGTGTAGTAAAGCAACATTCCTAAACCACCACGTTTGGTAATCTCCAAGTATACACCGGTAAAGGCTGCTATAAATAAAAAGATACGACTATAAAATATTACTTTTTCATTTTTAATCATGATTAAATCTTCTTCACAAATTCTGATTTAAGCTTCATGGCACCAAAACCATCAATCTTACAGTCAATGTTGTGGTCTCCTTCAACAATACGGATGTTTTTCACACGAGTTCCTTGCTTGAGGTCTTTAGGAGCACCTTTGACCTTAAGGTCCTTGATCAAAGTAACTGTATCTCCATCAGCTAGTTTGTTCCCATTTGCATCAATAGCAACAAGACCTTCTTCAACTTCTGCTTGCTCAGCAGGATTCCACTCGTAAGCACATTCTGGACAAACGAGAAGTGCGCCATCTTCATATACATATTCTGAATTACATTTTGGGCAATTTGGTAAATGATTCATGTTATCTCCTTAAAAAAATGTTGATTATTTGATTGTCAAATTTTCTTTAACAGCAACTATTATACCTTAAAACAGGCCATTTGACAAATCATGATAAAAAACGACAAACCGAAATTCAGTTCATCGTTTTTATAGTTCTTATAAATGTTTTTGAGCTTCTGATTTAATTTTTTCAACAACTTCTAAAATAGAGAGGCCAGTCGTATCCAAATAGATTGCATCCTCAGCTTGCTTGAGAGGTGAAGTTTCACGATGACTATCTTTATAATCACGCGCAGCAATCTCTTCTTTCAAAGTTTCCAAATCTGTTTCGATTCCCTTTGAAAGATTTTCCTTGTAACGACGTTCCGCACGCTCATCTACAGATGCTACTAGAAAAATCTTCAATTCAGCCTGAGGCAAGACTACTGTTCCAATATCGCGGCCATCCATAACGATACCACCTTGTCGGGCAATTTCTTGCTGAAAGGCTACCAATTTTTCACGAACAGCTGGAATCGCCGCAAAAGCAGAAACAGCGTTGGTTACTTCATTTTCTCGGATTGGATTTGTTACATCTACATCTCCAACAAAAACAAGCTGTTCTCCTGTTTCAGCGCGACCAAAACTAATCGGGTATTGTTCCAATAATTCAAGAAGTTGAGATGGCTCATCTGGGCTAATTTGGTTTTTCAATGCGATGTAAGTCGCCGCACGATACATAGCGCCTGTATCCAGATAAGTATAGCCAAAGTCCTTAGCAATAATCTTAGCCACTGTACTCTTACCACTGGAAGCTGGCCCATCAATCGCAATCTGAATTGTTTTCATTGTCACTCCTATCTTGTCTTAAGGACATCACCAGGATTTGCAAACCAAGTTCCTGAAGACATATGACCAGGATTCAAGGCTTCAAGTTGAGCAATAGAGATTCCAGCGCGAGCCGCAATGGCTGCTTCCCCCTTCTCCTGCCATGACTGTAATAGTTCCTTCAGAATCAGTACGTGCCTCTGTATGTTCTTGTTGAGTTGTCTCTGCTTCTGTTGACTCTGTTGACTGGGCAGTAGTAGCCACTGTTGTAACTTCTTCTACTTTTGGAGCCGAAGAATCATAAAAATCTTTCAAAGCTGAAGTGCGATCACTTCCGCCTGATGACAAGTAGACCAATACAACTACCATCCCAACAACAATGACAAAGAAGAGAACAGCTAGAACCGTTAAAATACGATTGGCCACGACACCTGAACCTTTTTTGTTTCGTTGACGGCGTTCTGTTCTTGATTCCTCTTCTTGGTTTTCATAAATATCTTCTTGCCACGGTTCCTTTTCCATACCTTACTCCTTGAGTTTTTTTTAGTTTCTTATTACAATATAAATATGAAGATTAGACTTATACCTGAACGTTGCATCGCTTGTGGGCTCTGCCAAACTTATTCAGAATTATTTGATTACCATGATAATGGTATCGTCCGTTTTTTTGATGATCCTGAGCAATTAGAAAGAGAAATTTCTTGTAACAACGATGTTTTAGAAGCCGTTAAAAATTGCCCTACTCGTGCTCTGATCATAGATGAATCTTAAAATTTGGTGGAACATCGATCTCTAATTTCCACTCCCTCTAGTTTAGCATATTTTTCTAGAAAATTATAGTCTTTTGCTAGCTATTTTTATACAATTTTACTTTTATTTGTTCCAGCATTTCAATAATAAATAAACTGTTCTTTTAAGACGTTTTTCTATCACTTAAGCACTAATCAAATTTTTTATTTCAACCACATATAAAGTTATAAAAAAGAGGAATTACTTCCTCTTTTTTTGTTTAATCAAACGATTAGTCATCAAATCCATTTGGATGTTTGCTTTGCCAACGCCATGCATCTTCACACATTTCTGTAATACCAAGTTCAGCTTCCCAACCTAGCTCTTCCTTAGCTTTTGCTGGGTCTGAGTAGCAGGCTGCAATATCACCAGGGCGACGTTCAACGATACGGTATGGAATTGGGCGCCCAACAGCTTTTTCCATATTTTGGATAATTTCAAGAACTGAGTAGCCTTTTCCAGTACCAAGGTTATACACATTGAGTCCAGAGCCTTTTTGAAGCTTCTTAAGGGCGGCAACGTGTCCTTTTGCTAGGTCAACGACGTGGATATAGTCACGAACACCCGTTCCATCTTCAGTATCGTAGTCATCTCCGAAGACTTGAACTTGTTCTAACTTACCAACTGCGACTTGTGTTACATACGGTAGAAGGTTATTTGGAATGCCGTTTGGATTTTCTCCTAGGTCACCACTCTCATGCGCCCCAATTGGGTTGAAGTAACGAAGTAAGACAACATTCCACTCTGAATCTGCTTTATGGATATCTGTCAAGATTTCTTCCAGCATAAGCTTGGTACGGCCATAAGGGTTGGTAGCTGAAAGTGGGAAATCTTCTAGGATTGGAACAGTATGTGGATCTCCATAAACTGTTGCTGATGAACTGAAAATAATATTTTTGCAGTTGTTTTCTTCCATTGCCTTCAAAAGGCTAACTGTACCGGCAATGTTGTTATCATAGTATGCAAGAGGGATACGAGTTGACTCACCAACTGCCTTCAAACCTGCAAAATGAATCACACCTGTTGGCTCTTCATGTTTGAAAATGTCACGAAGTGTATCTGTATCGCGGATATCAGCTTCGTAGAAAGGAATTTCTACTCCTGTGATTCTTTCAACTACTTCTAAACTTTTACGGCTACTGTTGACCAAGTTATCCACCACGACCACTTGATGTCCAGCTTGGACCAGTTCGATGACCGTGTGAGTTCCGATAAAACCTGCTCCACCTGTTACCAAATCTTTTCTTGCATCATTTTTCCTCTATTTCTTGAATTACTTTTTTCATTTTACCATTTTTGATAGGGAAAGTCATTTACTTTCCTAATACTACCGTAAAAACTAGGTAAAAAGTTTACGATTATTTCTCTTTAATATATCTTTCAGTCGGATAATCCGCTGGATCCAAGACTCCACTTCCCCCTTGAAGCATTTGGGCTAGGTGATAGCCTATAATGGGTCCAGTTGTCAATCCTGACGATCCTAATCCACTCGCAACAAATACTCCTGACAAGTTTGGCACTTGTCCGAAAAACGGCGAAAAATCACTCGTATAAGCACGAATCCCCACACGTTCACCACTTATTATTGCATCTTTTAAGCTAGGATAAAACGAACTTGCTGTTTCAGCCATTTGTTGGAGCAAATTCTCATCAACTGCTAGGTCAAATCCCATGTCATTTTCATGGGTAGCTCCTAGAGATAATTTACCGCCGGGAAATGGTATCAAATCCCACTCACCTTCCGGCATAACTACAGGGTAAGCTCCCATGTCTTGTTCCACTTGGTAATCTCGGAGTTGCCCCTTTTGAGGACGAACGTCTACCTCATATCCTAAAGGCTCTAAGATGTGACCAAGCCAAGCTCCTGTGGACAAGATAACTTGGTCAAACATTTGGTTGTCTATTTGATAACCCGATGCTAGAGGAGTTAGACTGACCTCTTTATTTATGACCTTCACTTTACTGGCTCCCAGTAAGCGACTCACTAGGAGTTGCCCATCTACTCTAGTCCCTCCAGAAGCATAGAGCAATCTCTCATATCCCTCTAATCCAGGGAATAAGCTACTTGCAGCAGCTTGGTCCAATATGGCTAATTTTCCTATTAAGGGAGATTCTTCTCTACGTTGCAGGGCTAGTTGATAGAGTTCCTCTAGTTTGGAGTCATCTTTTTTAAGAAGAAAGACGCCAGAACGCTGGTAAAAATCAACTTGTTGACCCGATTTTTCTAAGTCAGCTAATAAATCTACATAAAAATCAGCTCCCAAGCGCGCCATCTTGTACCAAGCTTTATTGCGTCGTTTAGAGAACCAGGGGCTGATAATTCCTGCCGCGGCCTTGGTTGCTTGGCCGTGTCCAAAATCAAAAACAGTTACTTCGATATCAGCTTCCTTAGAAAGATAGTAGGCAGCTGTGGCCCCTACAATTCCTGCACCTACAATGGCAACTTTTTTCATTGTCTTTACCTTCTAACTAGATATGATGGAATGGATTGGTGGACGCTTGACTTGCGATAACCTCTAGAGACCAAGCATTCTCTTCCTTCCATTCATTCAGGAACGATGCGATTTTTTCAACAAAGAGAACTTCAATATAGTGGCCTGGATCCAGAGCCAACAAGCCGTCTGACAACATATCTTGGGCAGTGTGGTAATAGATGTCACCAGTAATGTAAACATCTGCTCCTTTTGCTAAAGCATCAGAGTAGAAAGACTGCCCACTGCCACCACAAATAGCTACTCTTGAGATTAGTTTTTTGCAAATCAGTCTCTTTATAATACACCATACGAAGGCTATCTAGACCAAATACTTCCTTAACATGACTAGCAAATTCTTCAAACATTTGAGGTTTAATATTGCCAATACGCCCGATTCCACGTTCAGGACCTGTTTCCTGTAGAAAAGTTGTATCCTTAATATCCAATAGTTGGCAGAACCAGTCATTAAGGCCGTTTTCAACAATATCAATATTAGTATGGCTAACGTAGACTGTAATATCATGCTTGATAAGATCAATATAAATCTGATTTTGAGGGCGACTAGCTACCAAGTCCTTTATCGGACGGAAGATAGGCGCGTGCTTAACGATAATCAAATCTACACCCTTTTCAATAGCTTCTGCCACTGTATCTTCACGAATATCGAGGGCAACCATGACCTTTTGGATTTCTTTGTCTAGGGTACCAATCTGCAAACCACGGCTATCACCCTCCATAGAAAATTCTTGGGGGCAATAGGCTTCATAACGATTAATCACTTCACTTGCTTTCATGGAGCACCTCCTTGATGGCTTGAATTTTATCTGCTAGAACCTGACGTTCTTCTTGTTTTTTTTCTGGAATTTGACTAAGGGCAAACTCAAGCTTAGCAGCTTCTTTTTGCCACTTTTGGACAAATACGGGGCTAAGTCCTTTAGATAGAAAAGGGCCAAAGCGGGTGTCACTTGCTGACAATGTCATTTCACCAGCTTCTACTACTATAATCTCGTAAAATTTGCCAGCTTCCTCTAAAATGCTTTCGGCTACAATCTGGAATCCATGGTCCTGTAACCAGCTACGCAACTCGTCTTCTCGGTTATTGGGTTGGAGAATCAATCGCTCAACAGTTGCTAGTTTGTCCAAACCATCTTCTAATATCGTAGCAATCAAGCGACCACCCATTCCAGCAATAGTGATGACAGAGACCTGGTCACTTTCTTCGAAAGCTGCTAAACCATTGGCTAAACGAACCTGAATTTTCTCAGTCAAACCATGACTTTCAACATTTGTAACTGCAGATTGATAGGGACCTTCTACAACTTCTCCTGCAATAGCACGTTCGATATGACCCTTTTCAACTAATTCAATCGGTAAATAAGCATGGTCGCTCCCGACATCTAGTAGAACAGCTCCTTGGGGAACAAAAGAAGCTACTGTTTCTAATCTCTTTGAAATCATCTTCTCTCACTTTCAAAAACTCTATTTCCCTTTATTATACCATATTTTATCTGGCAATCCTGCACCTAAAAAAGACCGCAATCATGGATTGCAGTCTTTCTTTATCTTTTAACTTGATAACGACTTGTCAGTATAAAAATCACAATAAAGACGAGCATCATAATGCCATAGATAGGCAATGTTTGACCTGTAAATGTTGAAATTTCAAGCAATTTTTGGATTCTTGGGAATAGAGCTGTTCCAAGAAATCCACCTATTGACCAAATAATCAAAAGAACACGCCAAAGACTAAATGGCAAGCAAGCTCTAACTACAGACATGAAACCAATCGATGCCAATAGATAATACAGAAGTGTCGAAATTTCAATGGCTGACCAGCCTTGACTGGTTCCAAAAATTTTAACAAAGAGAACACTAAAGACTACCATCAAGGCACTTGGTAAAGCTCGAAGCATGGATTTTCTGAGGAAGTTTTGTTCCACAGGTTTGATATTTCGTTCAAAAGTTAATACAAACGGTGGGAATCCTTCCACGAACTGGTCAATCATAGTTATCTGAATCGGAATGAATGGGAAAATTAATATCCATTCAGTACGTCCCAACAAAGCACTTGCAATACAGATAACTGCTAGCAAGAAGGAATAGATGGTCTTAATCAAGAAAATCGGAGCAATGTGGGCAATATTGTTGACCACACGACGACCTTCGAAGAGAATCTCAGGAACATCATTGAAATCTGAATTTAAGAGGACCAGATTTGCAATCTGACGAGTTGCTGGGTCTCCTTCAGCCATAACAATGGAACAGTCTGCCTCACGGAGAGCTAGAATATCATTGACACCATCCCCTGTCATTGCTGTAGTATGTCCTGCTTTTTTCAGAGTTTGGATGATCAGTTTCTTTTGATGAGGTGAAACACGTCCGAAAATAGCTGTTTCCTCAGCCATGGCTATCAATTCTTCATCATTAATTTTCGAACAATCTACATAGCTCTGATAGTCTGCAAAACCTGCTTTTTGGGCAATACTTGAAACAGTGACTGGATTATCACCAGAGATAATTTTCAGCCCTACTTCCTGAGAACGAAGATAGTCTAGCGTCTCAGCAGCACCTTCTCGAATCGGATCTAGAATCTCAAGTAAAGCCAAAGCCTGAATATCAGATGGCTTTTGTGGCTTGTGATGGTCAAGTTTTTCTTGACTGAGCGCTAACACCAAGACACGAGATCCTCGTTCAAGAGCTTCTCTAGCTTCAGGAACTTCAGCATCCAACAACATCTCCGGTGCGCCTAGGAAAACAGTTCCTAGACCTTCCAACTCCATTGCTCCCCATTTTCGATCACTTGAAAATGGAAGGCTAGAAATCATCGGATAAGCTACCTCTCCCGCAAAACGGTTTCGAATAGCTTGAGCTGTTGGATTTTTATCCTCACTGTGTGCCATATAACTAGTTAATATTTTGGCAATGGCATCTTTGTCGTAAGCTTGAGTAAGAGGAAGGACCGTCTCAACTTGCATCTTCCCTTGGGTGATTGTCCCTGTCTTATCCAAGCAGAGCATATCCACACGTGCCAAGGTCTCAACAGAATACATCTCCTGCACCAAAACCTTTTTCAACCCAAGCTTGATAACAGCAGTTAAGAGAGAGGTGATGGTCAAAAGGGCTATACCTTTAGGCAACATCCCCAAAAGAGCTGTGGATGAATTGACTACAGAAGACTTGAGTGGCAGACCTTTTAAGACCAAGGCTTCAAGCAAGAGAGCAATACCAAAAGGAATGATAATTTCCCAGTAAAGCCAGCTAACCGGTCTAGCGATTTCATGATACGAGAGTTAATTGGCTTCACTGTCTTAGCTTCAAGCATGAGTTTAGCAGCATAGTTATCCGCCCCAACATGATGTACCTGAGCAAGTACAGAACCACTTGCAAGAAAGCTACCCGACAACATTAAGTCTTCTACTTCTTTTTGCACCAAGTCGCTCTCGCCCGTTAACATAGCTTCATTGACTTCTGCAAAACCTTCTAATACAATGGCATCACTTGGAATCTGATCCCCTGCTGACAAGCGAATCACATCGTCTAAAACAAGTTCTTCGGGGTCCAAAGCGATCTCTTGTCCATCACGAATAGTGATAATCTTTTCTTTATTCAAGAGATTGAGTTTATCAACCATATGTTTGGCACGTAGCTCGGTTACAATCCCTGAAAATGCATTAAAACAGATAACAGCAAAGAAAACTAAATTGCTCCAAGCTTGAACAAAGGCGAGCGCTAGGGCAATGGCAAAGTTTAAAGCATTGAATAAAGTAAAGACATTTCTCTTCACAATCTGCCATGTACTAGTACTAGCTGAAGCTTGGAAATCATTGACCTGTCCCTGTTTCTGACGATCTTTGACTTCTGATTGGCTTAATCCCAACATTTTATTTTTATCCATAAATTCTATCATATCATTTTTTTGAATATTTCTAATTTCATATAAAAAAAGCTATTCCGCCTAAACAAAAAAACATTTGCCTGTCCTAGTATGATAAGGTATAATAAAAAGAAAGAAAACTGAAGGAGACATCATGTTTTATACTTATCTGCGTGGGCTGGTTATGTTGATTCTATGGTCAATCAATGGAAATGCTCACTTTCACAATACTGAAAAAAATTCCAAGTTTAGATGAAAACTATATCCTTGTTGCGCCACACCGTACCTGGTGGGATCCAGTCTATATGGCTTTTGCAACAAAAACCCAAAGCAATTTGTCTTTATGGCAAAAAAAGAACTCTTTTTCAAATCGCATCTTTGGTTGGTGGATTCGCATGTGTGGTGCTTTCCCTATCGACCGTGATAACCCAGGTTCTTCTGCTATCAAATATCCAATTAATGTTCTTAAAAAAAGAGCAATCGCTCACTAATTATGTTTCCTAGTGGTAGTCGTCATTCTAACGATGTTAAGGGTGGTGTAGCCCTCATCGCAAAGATGGCTAAGGTTCGGATTATGCCAGTTACCTATACTGGTCCTATGACTCTAAAAGGACTTGTCAGCCGTGAACGCATTGATATGAACTTCGGAAATCCGATTGATATCTCAGATATTAAAAAGATGAATGATGAGGGAATTGAGATGGTTGCAGACCGCATCCAATCTGAATTTCAACGCCTGGATGAGGAAACAAAACAGTGGCACAACAATAAAAAGCCAAATCCACTGTGGTGGCTCATTCGTATCCCTGCCTTGATTCTAGCAATTATAATCGGAATTCTAACAATCCTCTTTACCTTTGTTGCAAGTTTTGTTTGGAACCCAGATAAAAAGAGAGAGCAATTACAATAGTCTAATTTTCACAGGCCCAAGTTTATTACTTGGGCTTTTCCAATGAGTTAGCATACTAATTAGCATATTGACAAAATCTTAAATCTATAGTATACTTTCAAAGTAAGCTGATTTAGCTCAGTAGGCAGAGCGCATCCATGGTAAGGATGAGGTCGCCGGTTCGATCCCGGCAATTAGCATCAATTCATCAGTTCCTATCTGGGGAGCTGTTTTTTTCTTGACAAAGTATTGGCTCTATAGTAAAATAAAGTCTGCGATGAGTCGATATGTAGCGAGAGCTACAATTGCGCAAAGGAGGTCATAACGCAGGAGCGGACCTTGAGAAATTGTGTGAACCAGTTTCTCACATGGAGATGCCTCTCATGCTCTCTGGTTTTCCAGAGAGTTTTTTTAATTCCTTTATATTCTACAACAAAAAAAGACCTATCACATAAGCTCGAAAGCTTGATGAGATAGGTTTTTGTTTTTTTGATTAACGTACAGTACGGATACGCATTGTGTTTGTACGAACAGCTTCTCCAAGTGGCACACCAGCTACGATAATGATATCGTCACCAGATTGAACCAAACCTTGCTCAACAGCAATTTTTTCAGCAAGTTCAAACATATCGTCAGTATTTGAAGGACGTTCAGTTGTTACTGGAATAACACCCCAGTTCAACATCAATCCACGTTCAGTCAATTCATCGAAAGTAATTGCCAAAATGTCAGCATTTGGACGGTATTTAGAGATCAAACGTGCTGTGTGACCAGTCTTAGTCAATGTAACAACCAATTTGATATCCATTGAGTTTGCTGCATCTTTAACTGCTGATGCCATAACTTCTGTCTTAGAATTACGTTCAAATGTATCTGAGTTCAAACGTCCGTATTCGTTAAGAAGAGTTTGAGCGTTCTTGTCGATTGTAGCCATTGTACGAACAGACTCAAGTGGGTATTTACCGTTTGCAGACTCACCTGAAAGCATTGTAGCGTCAGTTCCGTCGATAACAGCGTTAAATACGTCTGATACCTCTGAACGAGTCGCACGTGGTTTCAGTCATTGTTTCAAGCATGTTTGTTGCAGTGATAACAACTTTACCAGCAGCGTTTACTTTAGTGATGATCATTTTTTGGTAAACTGGAACCATTTCGAATGGTACTTCGATACCCATGTCACCACGAGCAATCATGATACCGTCAGCAGCTTCAATGATTTCGTCCAAGTTATCGATACCTTGTTGGTTTTCAATCTTAGCGAACAATTGAACGTGACCGTTACCAGTTTCTTCACAGATAGCACGAACTTCGTTTACGTCTTTTGCAGTACGAACGAATGAGATTGCGATGAAGTTGATACCTTGTTCAAGACCGAAGCGGATATCAGCGTTATCACGTTCAGCAAGAGCTGGGAAAGGAATTTTAGTGTTAGGGATGTTTACACCTTTTTGTTTAGCAATAACACCGTCATTTTCAACTTCAACGATGAATTCACGACTTGCGTCGTCTTTTTCTACAACGCGAAGACCAAGTTTACCATCGTCAACCAATACTTGGCGACCAACTTCAACGTCATCATAGATATCAAGAGCACCAGCAACGTTCAATGCAATCACTTCACGAGTTGATTTGATTCCTTGTTTAGTTGCAACACGGATTTTTTCACCAGTTTTGTATGAGTACTCTTTAGCTTCACCTTCGAACAATTCAGTACGGATTTCTGGACCTTTAGTGTCAAGAAGGAAACCAACTTTTTTACCTGCAAGTTTTTCTGCAAGTTTAACAGTTGCCATACGGTCACCTTGTTCTTGGTGGTCACCGTGTGAGAAGTTGAAACGGAAAGTGTTAGCTCCTGCTTCAATCAATTGAGCAATGTTTTTAGCTGAAGCTTCAACATCAAGTTTTTCACCCCAGTATCCATCATCACCGAATTTTTTACCACCACGGATTTCTACCGCAGGACCCAAAGTTGCAACGATTTTTACACGTTTGTTCATGATTTTTGTGACTCCTTTATATAATTCGACCTTTAATGGTCATTTTACCAGATTAGTTAAAGTTGATTATGACAAGCTCTTGTTCAAGTCAGAGAGTTCAATATCAGCTTTGTGAGGGTTATTGACAACAATCTTACCATCAGCTGTTAAGCTAAACAATGCTCCTTCTTCTGCTGTACCAAGAATTGGATTTTCAACCATTTTCTCGTTACGGATACCAACAGCGACACCACCGATTCCTTGTTTAAGGAGTTTAACAGCGTGTGCACCCATACGTGACGCCAATACACGGTCACGAGCAGTTGGTGAACCACCACGTTGGATGTGACCAAGTTCTGTTACACGAAGGTCACTTGTATCTCCAGCTTCTTTTAGTTTTTGACCAAATTCAGCCGCTGACATGACACCTTCTGCCAAAACGATAATGTTGTGTTTTTTACCGTGCTCATAACCAGCTTTGATACTTGCTACGATATCTTCAAATTTGAAGCCTTCTTCAGGGATGATGATTTCGTCAGCACCAGTTGCAATACCTGCCCAAAGAGCGATATCTCCAGCGTTACGTCCCATTACTTCAACTACGAAAGTACGACGGTGACTTGATGATGTATCACGAATCTTATCGATCGCGTCCATTGCAGTCGTAACTGCAGTATCAAATCCGATTGTAAAGTCAGTACCTACGATATCGTTATCGATTGTTCCAGGAAGTCCAATAGCAGGGAATCCATGCTCAGTCAGGCGCATAGCTCCATGATAAGAACCGTCACCACCGATAACCACGACACCTTCGATACCGTGTTTTTTCAATTGCTCAATCCCTTTAAGTTGACCTTCGAGTTTTGCAAACTCAGGGTAACGAGCTGAGTGAAGGAAAGTACCACCACGTGAAATGATGTCTCCTACTGAAGCAGCATCAAGTGGATAAATTTCACCAGCAACCATACCAGCGTATCCATCATAGATACCAAAAACTTCCATTCCTTCTGAGATTGCTTGACGAACAACTGCACGAATGGCAGCATTCATACCAGGGGCGTCCCCACCACTAGTCAAAACAGCAATACGTTTCATTTGGTTTTGCTCCTTTTTTTCTTTTAACATTCTAACTGATTATACCATATTTAAAGTTAAAATTCTTTTATTTTCATTGATTTTTAACGATAAATCGTTTTCATGACAATCTGTTTTAAAGATTCTTGTAAGCTAGCGTCTTTTGCAACTAAATAACCAGGCAAAAGAACATTTTTTTGTTCATTTTCATAACGAATGACAACAGGAATTTGCCCCTTATACTGATCTAAAATATGATAAATTTCAGAATCGTGGTCATGATTAGCTACCTGAATCCAAAAACGCTCACTCACTGCTTCTTTCAGATTATTTAAAATTAATTGAAGACGACCATCTCTGGATTGCACTTTTCCATTTAGGTAATAGAAACTTCCTTCGTGCAAGCGATTTTTAAATTGGCGGTACTGTTCAGAAAAAACAGTGACCTCCAGACTTGTTTTACTATCAGTAACTTTCAAAAAGGCCATATTTTCACCTTTTTTAGTTCGAATCACTCGGATAGACTGAATCTCAACGAGCACTGTAGCTGTCTGTCCCTCGAAAAGCTCAGATAAACTCACGATTGGATACAAAGGATTCTTCGCTAAAACTAGCAATGGGTGTTGGCTAATTCCAACGCCTAACCAATCTTGCTCTTTTTGGAATTTTTCAATATTTGAAAAGTCCTCTGTATCTGTCCAACTATAGCTAGAATCCCCAAAGAGACTACCTAATTCTTCTACAAAGATAAATAGAGTTGGTAGATTGGTTAAGATTTTTTGACGATTTTTATCAAACCCATCAAAAAGTCCTACTTCCACTAAAGGGGTTAAGAGGCTAATCTTTTGATAATTTTTGGGCAATCGTGTGATAAAATCTTCAACACTGTTAAATGGACGATGTTCGATAATCCAGTAGGCAAAATCACGAGGCATTCCCTTGATACTCTTGAGTCCGAGATGGATTGTCTTATCTGCTAGCTTATCTTGGTATGGAACCGTATTGATAGAAAGCGGAGCTAGTTCAAACCCCATTTCAAGCGCATCTAGAATATAATCTCCGCTAGCATAATTGAGCATTACTTGATAAAAAATGGCTGGAAAATGTGTCTTAAAGTAAGCAAGTTGAAAAGCTAAAGCCGCATAAGCGTAGGCGTGGGACCGGTTAAAACCATAACCAGCAAATTTTTCCATGACAGCAAAAACTTCTTGCGCCTGTTCTTTGCTATGTCCTTTTTCGAGGGCCCCCTGGATAAAACTTTCTTCCATTCGGTGCATCTCAGCTGCGTTCTTTTTCCCCATAGCACGACGTAACATATCGGCTTTCCCAAGGCTAAAACCAGCATAGCGTTGAGCTACTTGCATCACCTGCTCTTGGTAGAGCATAATACCATAAGTCGGAGCTAGAATATCTTCTAAAACAGGGTCCAGAACCGTCACCTTTTCTTTACCATGTTTTCGAGCTACAAAGTTATCGATATAGTCGCTTGCTCCAGGTCTATTCAAGGAAGTAGTAGCCACTACTTCTTCAAAGCTTTCTGGTTTCACTCGTTTCAATAAACGGATAGCACCAGGTTGTTCAAACTGAAAGATTCCCTTGGTTTTTCCAGAAGCAAAGAGGGCTAAGGTTTCTTTATCCTCAAGGTCAATATCCTCAATCTTTAGCGAAATCCCTTGAGTTTCAAATAAGAGCTCCTGCATTTTTTGAGCGAAGGTTAGGTTTCGAAGGCCCAAGAAATCCATCTTGAGCAAGCCATTTCCTTCAACTCCATGGGCATCATACTGGGTAATCAGCATATCCTCACCATACTTGAGAGGAATATAGTCCGTTAGATTTTTATCACTAATTACGACACCAGCAGCGTGGATGGAAGTTTGACGTGGTGCTCCTTCTATTTTCTTGGCAATTTCAAAAGCCTTTTGGTACTCCATCTTACTCTGAATCAGTTGTCTAAAGCCTAGATTTCCTTCATAGGCTGTCGTTAGAGTATCTTTAGAGCCTATTTTTTTCGTAATGGCCGTTAATTCATACTCAGGGACACCATACCGTTTGAAGACATCTCGAATGGCTTGCTTGGCTCCAAAGGTCGAGTAAGTGACAATCTGCGCAGCATGGATACTACCATAACGGTCACGAACATAACGAATAAACTCAGGGCGATAGATATCTGGGATATCAATATCGATATCTGGCATGGTGTAACGTTCACGATTCAAGAAACGCTCAAAGATGAGGTTCTTAGCTACAGGATCAATTCCTGTAATATCTAAAGCGTAAGCTACTAAACTTCCAACTGCTGACCCACGTCCCATTCCCATATAATATCCCTGAGACCGACCAAAACGTAAGAGGTCCCAGACAACCAAGAAATAGTCATCGAATCCCATATCATGAATCACATATAGTTCTTCTTCTAAACGATTCTGATAGACAAAATCTAGCAAGCCCTTTGCTCCAAGCCTTTAACAGATCTCTCCCTTAATTCCTCAACAGCTGGTCTCTCCGGATTAAAACGAGGAAGCTTGAGACTACTATCAATCTCGTAGGAAGTCCCCTTGGTCAATCTTGCTAGGTTTTCGACTGCTTGGGGAAACTTCTCTACAAAAACCTGTTCTAGACGGTCAGCAGGCAAAAACAAGCCCTGTTGAGATTGGACATCAACCTCTCGTAAGGTCACATTTTCCTTGATCGCTTTAAGCATCTGTAAGGCTTCCAAATCCTCAGGTTCGAAAGAATTAACACGATAAAGAGGGAGAATTGGTTGAGAAAAATTCGATTGAGGTGTATCTGGATAAACCCCGATATAGTAATCGTGTCCTAAATCTAAACCAGCAATTTCAGAATAATAGGGAACAATAACACAAATATCCTCTAGGTAAGAAGAAAAATCAGTCCATTCTTTTTTACCTGTCATCTTTAGAGACGACAGCTTCATCAGGTTTTGATAACCTCGATTTGACAGGGCTAGAAAACGTAGATTGATCCATTCATCTTGATGATGAACAGTCATCTCAAGACCTAATAAAGGCTGAATCTCCTGTTTTTGGCATTCTTTGATAAAGTAATAGGCCCCGTAGAGATTGTCTTCATCCATGATTCCAAGTGATGAATAGCCATATTCCTTCCCTTGGCTGACATATCTCTTAATTGAAACCATGCTCTCCATAAAACTATAGACAGTTTTTGTATCCAGTTGGGCAATCATTCTTTCTCACCTCCCTTATTCTTTCTCTATTATACCATTTAAAAAATAGAAAAACAGATACTTTTGTTCTTATCAAACTAAAAAACCACAGCCTTAAATGCTATGGTTTTGTGATATGAAATAAGTTCGAAGAAGAGTTGCACCTAGCTTTTTTAACTTAGTTACTTGTATCTTTCGTTAAAAATATCCCGATTAGAACTAGGACTAGTGAGAGATAAGGAAAAACCCTAAACATCTGCCAATCCGGGTCGAATGCTAAAAGTCCGGAAAGCAAATAAAATCCTACACTCGCATACAAGAAATTTCTATTTACTTTCTTAATTCCTATCTGTGTTAAGACAGTTGCTACAGTGTAAGCAATTAAATTAGGACCTAGAAAAATCAAGAATACAATTCCCCATGGACCAGCAACTAAAGCAAGAGATATAAATAGAAGAATATAGGTAAGCGCCAAATAAAATGAGAAAGATAGAAGAGCCGAAGGTTTCTTGACAGCTTTTGGACCATTCTGCATATCTTCCACCGAATTATTTTCTACAATTAGTTTATCTTCTTCTTGGTTTAGCTCTACATTTGAATTTTGGTCTGACATTTTTTTCTCCCACTAATTTGTTTAATTACCTTTATTATATCCCAATTTGTCACATTAAGCTAGATAGAAAAAAGCCATCTATGTTAGTCTCAGACAAACGCTCACATTTATCTGAAAGAAACTAACATAAATGACCTACACTACTCCGTATCAAGTTTTTCTGAGTCAGGTGAAATTGTCTAACTCAATTTGACAAATGAGGAGTTTTTATTATTTTTCACGAATCACTTCTACCTTGTATCCATCTGGATCTTTGATAAAGTAATAGTTTGGTTGAGTACCTGGAAGTCCTTTAGGTTCCGTTACTTCATAACCTTTTTCGCTATGTTCTTTGTGAAGAGCTTCAAGGTCAGGTGTACTTAGAGCGATGTGAGCAAAGCCGTCACCCACAACATAAGGCCCATGATCATAGTTGTAAGTCAACTCCAATTCATAATCATCACCGTCAAGACCTAGATAAACAATCGTAAAAGCATAGTCTGGAAAATCCTTGCGACGTAATTCCTTAAATCCAAAAGCATCTTGGTAAAAAGCAATTGATTTTTCAAGATTTTCTACTCGCAAGCAAGTATGTAACATTTTTGAAGCCATATTTTTCTCCTTTGTTTAAAAAAGACTGGGACAAATTTGCACCAGTCTTATGAATAATTATTTACCAAGTTTTGCTTTAGCTGCATCTGCAAGAGCTGTGAAAGCTGCTGCATCGTTAACAGCCAAGTCAGCAAGCATTTTACGGTTAACTTCAATCTCAGCCAATTTCAAACCATGCATCAATTGTGAGTATGAAAGTCCGTTCATACGAGCTGCCGCATTGATACGTGTGATCCACAATTTGCGGAAGTCACGTTTCTTTTGACGACGGTCACGGTATGCATAGTAGTAAGAGTTCATTACTTGTTCTTTTGCAGTACGGAACAAGATGTGTTTAGCTCCATAGTAACCTTTTAGCTAATTTAAGAATACGTTTACGACGTTTGCGTGATACAACGCCACCTTTAACACGTGCCATTTATATTTCCTCCAATATTTCCTAGAATTGTTAACTTACAAATACGCGATTATTTCAAGCGAGTAAGCATTGCTTTGATACGTTTGAAATCTCCTGAATGCACCATAGATGCTTACGAAGATGACGACGTTGTTTTTTAGTTTTTCCGTGGAAACGGTGAGATGTATAAGCACGGAAACGTTTAAGTCCACCAGAACCTGTACGTTTGAAACGTTTAGCTGATGCGCGGTGTGTTTTTTGTTTTGGCATGATTTTTTCTCCTTTATTTAACTTTCTGACAATTATTTTTTGTCAGTTGCTGGGGCCAATTGCATAAACATTTGGCGTCCATCCATTTTAGCGCGTTGTTCGATGATAGCAATATCTTGAGTTGCTTCAGCGAAGTCGGCTAAAACTTTTGCACCAATCTCTTTATGGGTAATCATACGTCCCTTAAAGCGAATAGATACCTTTACTTTGTTTCCTTTTTCAAGGAACTTGCGAGCATTGCGAAGTTTAGTTTCGAAGTCACCCTTGTCGATAACTGGGCTCAAACGAACTTCTTTCACGGTCACAACGCTTTGTTTTTTGCGTTGCTCTTTTTGCTTCTTCTGGTACTCAAATTTGAACTTACCGTAGTCCATAATTTTCGCAACAGGAGGTTTAGCTTGAGGTTGAATGAGAACCAAGTCCACATTAGCTTCATCCGCAAGTGCTTGCGCTTCGCTTAGTGGTTTGATACCCAATTGCTCACCTTCAAGACCGATTAAGCGAACTTCGCGTACACGAATTTCATCATTGATGAATAAGTCTTGCTTTGCTATGGTTTTCACCTCTTTTTTTAGTTTATAGAAAAACAAGAGCGGACTTGCTAACGCAAATCCGCACTACATGATTATATTTCATTTCTGAAACTTGATCTGTAGGGGCCAGACAACGTTAGTCGCAAGGCGAGAAGTTCTCACTTCTGCTTTTCTCATCTTGTATATGATATCAAGTTTTTCCCTACTTGTCAAGATAAAAATAATCTTTTTTTATTTTTTCTTTTAGTTGAATTAACTCCAACTATTGGTTACGAGAATAGTAAATTTCATGTGGTTTTACATGGTTACCTAGCAATTCAGAGACTGTAACAAAGCTATAGCCTTGTCCTTGCAGATATTCAATGACTTTTGGCAATGAGTTAACAGATGTTTGATGGATATCGTGAATGAGGATGATAGATCCATCAGTCGTTTGACGTTGGACTTCTGTCAGAATCGCTGCTTCATTTTTACTCTTCCAGTCCAAACTATCGACATCCCACATAATAAAGCTCAAATCAAGGCTATTACGAATATCGTCTGAAATAGCACCATATGGCGGACGCATTAATTTTGAGCTTTTCCCAAGGACACTTTTAATAGCATCTTCTGTATCTGTAATTTGTTTCTTAGCATCCTCTAATGAGAGTTGTGTTAAAACTGGATGGTTCCAACTATGATTTCCGACTTCGTGTCCTTCAGCCTGCATACGTTTGAGGATAGCTTCATTGCCCGGCAATATTTTTTCCTTGGACAAAGAAGGTTGCTTTGATTTTGTACTTAGCTAAGATATCCAGGGCTTGTGGTGTTGTATTACCATCAGGACCATCATCAAATGTCAGAGCTACCACTTTTTTATGTTTTTCTGCTTGAACTTTTTTATAAAGTTCAACATCTTTTTCTGTTAGATAGGATGTCTGAATAAAATCAAAGAAATCTGAAATAGGCATTGCTATTTCTTCTACATTATTAGTTGCTTTGACTGGATAAAGAACTAATTGGCTATCTTTATAGGCAAACTTCAAAGTTGATAATTCTGCTTCTGATAAATCAGCTGAAACTTGATCAACCACTGATTGCTCGACTTTTTTATCCTGAAGGGTCGACTTAAGGTCTTCGAGTAATTTTTCCTTGGCTTTGCTTGCATCTGTGAATAGTTGGTCTAGCGTAAAGACGGAACCATCTTCTTTTAGATATAACTGATCCAAAGTAGTATTTTCTAATTCGACGACATTCGAATTCGCCAAATCATAAGCTTGTTTTTTAATCAATCGATTTTCAATCCCAGTTAAAGAGGATTCCCCTTTTTCTGAGTAATAAAAAATCAACTGTTCTTTACCTTCTACTTTGTCAGTGATATCTTTTACGATAAGATCCTTGACAGAGGAGATAGGGCTGTCCCCGACTAGTGGATAATAGGTGATGATTTCTGATTTCTCTTTGCGGAAATGCTCTTTTTGACTTCCCTGTGAGTAAGCATCATCTTTTTCTTTCTTGAGACTCTCAATTTTCTGTTCAAAGGCTTGCTTGTTCAGCACTTTATAGCCAATCACACTACCGAGTGCTATCATTGTGAAAAACAAAAGCAAGACAAAAATGCCAAGTTTTTTATTGTTTTTCTTCTTTACTTTATTCTGGGGTAATCTCTTTTTTGTCATAGTCTTATCATATCAAATCAGAGCTATAATTTCAATGAAAAATATAGAAGAAAGTCATTTTTAATAGGAAAAGAAAAGTAAAAGAACCCTAGAAAAAAATCTAGGATTCTTTTATAAATTTATAAATTAGAAGCGAATACTTTCTCTTGTTTTCTCATAAGAAGTAACAAAACGGTTGGTTACTCCAGGCTCAGCAACTTCTAATGCTTGAGAGATTTTTTCGAAAGATGCTTGGTAATCAAAAGTTGTTTCAAAGATATTCAAAGCTTCTTGGAAAGCTTGTTGGATACGATCATCAAATGATCTATAACGGTTAGAATATTGAAGCAATTGTTCTGTCAATGTTGCATTTTGAACGATACTGTATGCTTCTTCTTCCAACATGTTCATATCATTTGTCGCAATCTCAAGGATACGATTGACAGATTCAATATTTACTTGTGCTTGTTCCAACTCAGCCATCAAGTCTTCTGTACTATGACTTGCATCAAAGAATAGTTTCAAGAATTTTTGTGGAATTCCTGGAAGATTTCTCTTTTCCATGTAACGTTTAATCGTATGGAGACGGTTAACGTATACATTTGCTTTTTGACGAGCATTGATATCATCTTTTTCAATCTGAACAAGACGTTCGCTGACACCGATTTGGTCATCTTCAATATCTTTCAAAGTAGATTGGAGATTTTCCAAACGTTCTTGCAAGACTGAGTATGCTTCTGAAACTTCTGATTGGTCGTTTGTCAATTCTTCGATTGTAGTGTTCAAGGCTGCAATATCTGCTTGCAGGCGACGAACACGATTTACATCACTTTCTGAAATCAAGTAAGTTTTTCCAAGACGTTCGATATCTTTAACTAGTACCTGATTGTTTTCTTTCAAGTGTTGAAGATAGTTAGGTAGGGTAGTTACCAACTTCTCGAATGCTTTATGAGCTTCAATTTCACGAGTGAAAATATCATAAAGCGCATTGATTTCTTCTTGGATTTGAGTGTTTTCATACTCTGCATTATCCAACTCCAATGTACGGATATTTTCATGATTATTCTTCAAGGCTTCATAGAGAAGTTGAAGACGTGATTCGATATCTGTTTCTACAAAATGGTAGTTTTCATCTAAAAGCTTACGGTAGCCTGCTTCTAAATCTTCAAGTTGTTCTGGTAATTCAGTAGTAAGCTTAGCGACAATCGCTGGAATTCTTTCAACGATATGTGTCAATGCCAAAATATGATTTTCAGCATTATCTAAAATGCCTGCTGCTTCAACCGGATCTCCTGATGAATTCAAGGTTACAAATTGAGAAAACTCAGATTGGATATTCTCCAATTGTTTTTCAATTTCTGGAAGAGCTTGACCATATTTTTCAGAATCTTCAGCTACAGTATTTTGTAGTTTCTCAAATAAATCTAGGGCATGCAGAACGCGTCCACTATTTTTGGATTCTTGTTTTTCCAACTCAGACAAGGCATTACGAATTGCTGCTATATCTTCTTCAACAAGTTGGATTTGACTCTCGATTTGATCAATCTGGTGCTTAGCTTTCAAGAAACGGAATGAGTTATTGTATCCTTCCGCTTCAAAGAGGTTATTCTCGATATCTGCAAAAGAGTTCAGAGACAAATCTACCCATTTTTGGTTCCATTCTCTAAAAGCAACCTGACTTTGACCAATCAGATGCATATTTTTAACAACCTCTACCTCATCATTAACGGGAAGGTTATATAGTTCTTCTTTTTTTTCTTCTAAAGCTGCAAGTCTACTCTCATTTCGTTTACGTAGCAAAATTGCTACTGCAAAAGCAATAAGAAGCAGAACTGCAATTCCAATCAAAGTAATAATCAACTGATTATTTGACATATCAAACTCCTTTTATACATGACACAATTGTAATTATTATATCATATTTTTCAAACCTTGGGAACTATTTCCCAATTTTTTTATACGTCAAGAGTACTGTAAACAGCGTTTTCTTCGATGAATTCTCGACGTGGTTCTACTCGATCACCCATGAGCATATCAAAAATCTTATCTGCTTCTGCAGCGTCATCTACTGATACACGAGCCATAAGGCGATGTTCAGGATTCATGGTAGTTTCCCAAAGTTGGTGGTCATCCATCTCTCCAAGACCTTTATAACGTTGAATGGTTGGTTTAGAACGACCTTCGCTGTAGCGTGCTAAAGCTTCTTGCAGGCGGGTTTCCTGATCTGCTCCTGGCTGAATATACTCCTTGATTTCACTACCAACCTTAACACCATAAATCGGTGGTTGAGCGATATAAACATATCTGCCTCGAGAACGGGTTTCATATAACGATAAATCAGAGTTAACAAGAGTGTTCGAATATGAGCACCATCGACATCGGCATCTGTCATGATAACCAGTTTTTGATAGCGAGCTTTGCTAACATCAAACTCAGCACCAAATCCTGTTCCCATAGCTGTAAACAAGCTACGGATTTCCTCATTAGCTAAAATCTTGTCCATGCTCGCTTTTTCAACGTTGAGGATTTTACCACGAATTGGTAAAATAGCTTGGAATTCACGGTCACGGCCTGATTTCGCAGAACCTCCTGCAGAGTCTCCTTCGACAATGAAAAGTTCAGTTTCAGCTGGGTTGTTTGATGAACAGTCCGCTAATTTTCCTGGAAGATTTGAAATCTCTAAGCCGGATTTTTTACGAGTAACTTCACGCGCACGCTTGGCAGCAACACGCGCTTTGGCAGCCAAAATCCCTTTTTCAACGATGCGCTTAGCAATCTGTGGATTTTCCAAAAGGAAGTCAGAAAATGCATCGCTGAAGAGGCGATTGGTAATCTTCACAACTTCACTATTGCCAAGTTTGGTCTTAGTTTGTCCTTCAAATTGAGGGTTTGGATGCTTCACAGAGATAACGGCTGTCAATCCTTCACGGACATCCTCACCTGTTAAGTTATCTTCGTTATCTTTTAAAAGTTTGTTTTTACGTGCATAGTCATTGATAACACGAGTTAAGGCTGTACGGAAACCTTGCTCATGTGTTCCACCTTCATGGGTATGAATATTGTTGGCGAAACTCATAACATTCTCGTGGTAACCCGTTGTGTACTGCATGGCTACTTCGACTGTAATATCATCCATTTCACCATCCGTGTAGATTGGAGTTTCAAAAATAACATCCTTGTTTTCGTTGATGTATTCAACGTAGCTCGCAATCCCACCTTCGTAGTGATAATGCTTAGTCTGCTCTAGTCCTTCACGTTTGTCAGTGATAGAGATTTGAAGCCCGCGGTTCAAAAAGGCTAACTCTTGAATCCGTTTATTTAATTTATCAAAATCAAATGTCGTTGTCTCAGTAAATTTCTGGGTCTGGAGTAAAGTGAACGATTGTTCCTGTTTTATCCGTATCCCCGATCACCTCAAGGTCTGCAACAACATGTCCACGACGGTATTCTTGGTAGTGAATCTTTCCATTTTTATGAACGCGAACATCCAACTGAGTAGAAAGAGCATTTACAACTGATGACCCTACACCATGGAGTCCACCAGATACCTTGTATCCGCCACCGCCGAATTTACCTCCAGCGTGAAGAACAGTAAAGACTGTTTCAACGGCAGGACGTCCTGTTTTCTCTTGGATATCAACTGGAATTCCACGACCATCATCGATAACTGTAATGGAATCATCAGATTCAATAAAGACCTCGATATGACTAGCGAATCCCGCCAAGGCCTCATCGATAGAATTATCTACGATTTCCCAGACTAGGTGGTGAAGACCTTCTTTTGAAGTCGATCCAATATACATACCTGGACGCATACGAACAGCTTCCAGACCTTCCAAAACTTGAATTTGACTGGCATCATAATCTTGTGCCTGTTGGTTTTTAATATCTTCTGTCATTTTTCCCCTTTTTCTTACATGTCTATTGCTTGTTTTAAGGACAAAACATCCTCAAAGAGATAGGCATCTAAGCCTGCAGCATGCCCTGCTTCTACATCAATGGCACGGTCACCAATAACTAGACCTGACGTTATATGATACTTATCACGTAAATAAATCATCGATTCAGGATCAGGCTTGCGTTTAAAACCTGAACTAGCCGTCACTACTTCTGTAAAGTAAGGAGCTATCTCAGTTTTCGCTAGAATCTCCAATACTTGATCGTTTCGATGAGAAACCAAGAAGTTACGGCCACCTTGGTCCGAAATATTTTCTAAAAGAGTAGGAATCCCATCAAACAAAACTGGATGTTCAAGCTCTCGGGCTTCATTTTCCTTATATTTCTCAAGAAAGATTTCAATACCTGGAGCATACTTTTCGATGGCAAAGGCAGTCGAAACCTTCAAAGCCTCATAAACACTATCATGTTCCTGCTCAATCCCGAACTCTGCTAATGTTTCTACAAAAGCTGCTGTAGAAGTTTCATAATTATCAAGCAGGGTTCCACCTAAATCCCAGATGTAATCGTGATATTTCATACCCTTCATTATACCATTTTTTTATAAAAAAAGCGATGTTTACCTTGGTTTTTGCCATTAAAAAAGAGAAGAATCTTCTCCATCAAGAAAGATTCTCCTCAGTTTGTTCATTATTTTTCAAATAGGTCTGTGTAGAGCATGCCATTTCTTAGAGACTCAGCATCTCCGCCCAATGTTTCAACCAAGTGGTAAGCAAAGGCTAAAGCTGTTGCTGGTCCACGGCTCGTAATAATATTTCCATCCACTACGACTGTTTCTTTGTGGTAGTGACCGTCAGCAATTTGTTCTTGGACTCCATCATAGCAGGTGAAGTTTCTCCCTTCTAGGAGACCAGCTCGATTCAAAGCAATCGGAGCAGCACAGATGGCTGCCACCTTTTTACCAATTTTCTCAAATTTTTGAAGTTCAGAGACCAATTGCTCATTGTCCCGCAAGTGGGCAGCACCAGGCATACCTCCTGGAAGGACAATCATGTCATACTCTGATAAATTACCATCAAACACTCGTTCAGCTTGAACTTGAATAGCATGTGAACCTGTCACTTTATCTTCAAATCCTACCATATGGCAGGTGATATTTGCGCGGCGCAAGACATCGACGACCGTCAAGGCTTCAATTTCTTCAAAACCATTTGCTAGGATAACTGCAACTTTAGGCATAGCGATCTCCTTATTTCACTTTTTTCAACACAACTTTTTTACGTTTGAATCTTGTTCGACCACTCTTTTCATCAGCCAAATGGGTTTGGTAGCTCATTGATAACAGCAAACCGACACCAATTAGATTACTGATAATAGCGGATCCCCCTTGGGAAATAAAGGGCAAAGGAATCCCTGTCAGAGGAAGAAGACCAGTAACCGCACCAATATTTTCAAAGATATGGAACAAGAGCATCATGATAAATCCAGTTGAGATGTAGGTATAAAATTGATTATTGGATTTTAGGGTAATCTTTAACATGCGATAGATGAGCAGTAGATAGAGTGCGACCACAACAACTGAACCAATAAATCCAAAATCTTCCGCAATTACTGTGAAAATCATGTCACTCTCGCGGACTGGAATAAGGAGATTAGACACATTAAAGCCTTGCCCAAAAATTCCACCGCTACCGATAGCGATTTGACCCTGCGCCTGTTGATAGGTAGTCGTTTGGGCATAATCAAACGGATTGAGCCAAGCTAGGATACGGTTAATCTGATAAGTTGGCATCCCAATCTGATGCATAAAGGCACGCCCGTCTTTTGTGATAAAGATTGCTAGGAAGCCTGCAATCGCCGATACAACTGCGACAAAAATTGGAATAATAATCTTCCAAGAAACACCAGACAATAAGACAAGTCCTGCAAAGATTGCAACAAAAACCATAGCTGTTCCAAGGTCACTTTGCAAGGCTAGCAAAACCATAACTGGCATCGTGAATATAATCATCCACAAAATCAATAAAAAATCTAAGCCAACGGTTCGTTCTTTGTCTTTATGTTTCTTAGTAAAGGTTACGATAACGTATGCCAGCATCAAAATATAGGATATCTTCATGAATTCGGAGGGTTGAAAGAGTGTATAACCACCGATTGACACCCAGTTTTTCGCACCAGTTGCAGCTACTAAACTCGGGTTGTAGAAGACTAAAGGCAAGATCATCAAGGCTAGACCGAGTCCATATAAATAAGGCGTAGACTGCCAGAGAAATTTTGTGTTAAAAAACATGACTATGAAGCTAAAAACAATCCCTAGAGATATCCAAGCCAGTTGTTGTCCAAGTATGGGCCAAACATTTTTTGGGTAGTCATGACTAACTGCTATATAAATAGCTACAACTCCAATCACCAACAAACAAAATACTGGTAATATTAAACTATAATCGACCCTAGAGTCGAGAGAACGTTTCATAAAAGGCCTCCTTCATTCTTTCAGGTATTCATTTCATTGTTTATTTAAAAATTCTTGAGCTTTGATATAAATTTGCTCTCTGCTAATGACCTTAACACGATTGCTTCGAGCCAAAGACTTGCTGATTTGCTTACCATAGCGTTTACTTGCCATGCGGCTATCTAGAATCAGAACTGCCGAGCGTTGTCCCACTCGACGCATGGTTCGTCCAATCGCTTGCTTGAGGCGAATAATAGCCATAGGAAGCTGATAATCGTAAAAAGGATTCTTCCCTTCCAAACGAAGTTCTTGATTCATCTTTTTCGTAAAGGGATCTTCTGGATTTTGGAAAGGTAATCGAGTCACCACTTCAATCACTCGAGGATGTCTTGAAAAATCGACACCTTCCCAAAAACTTCCCGCACCAAGCAAAAGCTCACGCTCACCTCTTTCAAACGTTTTTTTAATTGAGCTGGTTCCCCATGCTTATACTGGGCTAGATGTGGAACCCTCAAAGTATCTGATACTTGCAACAATAAATCTTTTGCAGTAAATAAAACTAGAATGGGTTCTTCAAGCTGGAATAATTCTTCTAGAACTTCTACAATTGCTTGTGCATATTCCTCAGATGAAATTTCTGTCACCAACGGAAAATCATTCACCAACAAGATTTCCTGATTTTCCTGAAAGTGTTCGTTCATGCAGTAAAAGGCCGCTTGAGGAAAACCTAACAATTCTGGTAAAGAAACCCTACTACTAATTTCAAGGGTTGCAGAGATTCCTAATAGCTGACAGGTTTCTGGGAAAATCTGAGAAAAGAGCAAACGATGATTGCGACTAGAAGTGATTTCAACCTTCTTACTAGACACATCTGAAATCGATAACCAAAATTCTCCCTCAGATGTAAAAAATCTCTGATAGTCTTTAAATTCTGGTAAATTCAACTCAGAAAAATCTTGGCGGAGCTTGTCAACGCTACTAGCTGGACACATCCTACGTTTACCAGATAAGAACTGTTCGAGTAGGTAAGAAACTTCAAAACGAATACTTTCTAGCAAGCGTCTTTGAAGCATACCTTCTTCCCTCGATAGAGCTTGATCTAGTTGCTCCACCAAATCTGTTAGCAAATAAGATTTTCGAGAAAGATTTTCCAATGTCAACAAGATTTTCTGGGCTTCATCTAAAATCAAGAGACGCCCTTCTAAGAGACTAGGATCATCTTCAAGTCGAGTAACGAGGTAAGCATGATTGGTCACAAGCAACTTGCAGGAACGAGCCTTTTCCTGACCACGTCTCCAAAAATCCTCCAACCAAAAGAGAGAGTCTTTATGAAGATTTCCATCATGAACCAAGTTTGGTAAAAATTGCTGATAGCGATAAAGCTGACCAATTTCGTCTAAGTCTCCAGTATCAGTCTCAGTCAGCCAAACTAGGAGTTGCATCTTGAAACGCGTATACAGACGATTGGACTCTTCTTCCTCTAGTGCTACATGAAAAGCATCCAACTTCAGATAATTCTGAGGACCTTTGAGACTATGAGTAGAAATGTGAAAAATCTCTTCTAGTCTTTTAGCCTCCTCTTGCATTACCTGATTTTGAAGGATTTTAGTCGGAACACTAAGTAGGATTCCCCCTTCGTTTTCAAGTGATAAGGCTGGCAGGAGATAGCCGTAGGTTTTTCCGATCCCCGTTTGAGCCTGAATAAAAGAAATTGTTTCCTCTTGTAAAAACTCTTGGACCTTTTGAGAAAATTCTTCTTGTCGGCTTCTTTCCTCCAAACCCAACAAGGCGATATTGGTCTGGAAATCTTTGAGAGTTTGCGTGGAGAAAGGACTGGCTTCTCTTTTCTTAAGAATAAGCCTTGCACTTCTACCAAATCATGCTCAACGAGGAGAGACTGTTTCTGATAAACTTCCTCGATGACTAGGTAAGATTCATAGAGTAAGCTGTCTGATAAACTCAATAAGCGCTCCAACAACCCTTTTGGCAGTCCAAACATCTTTTGTCTCATATAAAGAAAGAGTTCTGCTGTTGCTTGGGCATCAGATAGGGCTGAATGGGCTTGCTCAAGGGAAATCCCCAACTCTTGGCAAAGAATGCCGAGATTATACTTCTCAAGCTGAGGGTAAAATACTTGAGCCAACTCCACTGTATCGATACGAGGCGTGCGCAATTCATAACCCTCAAAAAAGAGGAATTCTGCCAATAAATTAGCATCGAACTGAACATTGTGCGCAACAAAAATACCGTCTTTGACCAGTTCAAAAATCTTTCCAGCCACCTGAGAAAACTCTGGAGCCTTTGCCAAACGTTTATCAGTCAAACCCGTTAATTCTTTGATATGAGAATCCAAGCGTTCATGAGGGTTGACATCAGTAGCATACTGTTCAACAATCTCACCATCTTCAATGACTACAATTCCCACTTGGATGATTTTTGCCTTACTTCCAGTACTTGTAGCTTCTAAATCTACAACCACGTACCGATTATTTCTAAAATTCATCACTAAAAATTATATCAAAATTTGCACCATTTGACACCCCTGAACTTTATTTGAAGAGTCAAGTTTCTTGCAAGATTTTAAAAAAAAATGATTGAATAGAATTGTAGTAAAGGAGGGAACTCATGAACCCATTAGATTTGTTTAATCAAGTAAAAGAACTCATTGAGAACAAAGATTTTTCTGCAGCAAAAACTTTTGTTGAAGAAAACAAAGATCAACTCGGTGAGTACCTAAGCCAAGCACAAGCTTTGGTTTCAGGCTCAGAAGGACTTGACGGTCTTGTAGATAAGGTCAAAGGCCTCTTCTAATCATCAAAAGACACCTGAAAAATCAGGTGTCTTTTTGTATTTTTTTCATGAATGTAGGGATATGTTGACTAATCGTGGTTGGCAGAACTACAAAGTTGTCCTCAGATAATTTTTGAGCAATTGCTGAGTGCAGATAGGTCGCTACCGTCACTCTTTCATAAAGACTAACTTGTGGGAATTGACCAGCAAAACCAGCAATCATCCCAGCCAGAGTATCACCCATTCCCCCAGTCGCCTGATAAGGACCACCAACACTCAGCTGATAAAAATCAACTTGTCCAGCTTGCCAGATTCGAGTCGCAGGACCTTTTTGGACTAAAATCGTTCCTGAAGGAAAGCTCTTCAAAGCCTCTCCAGTTTCCTTGCTTCCTTGGGAATCCAAATCTAAGCCTGACAAGACTTGCCATTCCCTTTGGTGTGGAGTTAAAACAAGCTGAGCCTTAGGAAATTTCATTCCCGTCTTAGCAAAAATAGATAGGGCACCACCATCTAGTATGAGGGTCTGGTCTTGGTCTAAATGATCAAAAACTGTTTGGAGAAGCTCTTCTCCACGCTCATCATCCACTAGTCCAGGTCCAAGCAAGACAATATTAGCCTTCTGCAACTGTTGCTCAAGTAACTGCTTATCACCAAGGTCAAAAGCCATAGCCTCTGGCAGATGGCTATGTAGAGCTAAAATATTCTCTTTATCCGTTGCTACTGTCACCAATCCTGCACCGCTTCTAACCGCCCCTAAAGCAGCCATAATAATCGCTCCCCCATAGGGATAAGTTCCCCCAATCAAGAGAAGACGACCGTAGTCTCCCTTATGACTAGAACAAGGACGCTCGATGATCACTTTTTTTAGTAGAGCTTGATCAATGTCTTTCATACACTACTCCTTCAACTTATCCTTACCATGTAGTACTTGAGTAACCTTAGTATTCCAATCCTGTAACCCTTCTCCCTCATAGTCTAGGTAAATCACTCTATCTTGCAATTGACAAGGAATCAAACCTTCAAAACAAGCCTTATTTTTGAAGGAATAACACATAAATGAAGAAAGGTATCCAAATCAAAACTATCTCTTACCTTCGCAACATGATAGCCATCAAATATATAACCTGGTGCTTGAATTAATTTTTCATACAGAAAATGAAAACTAACGCCAGGAATGAACTTTTCTTGTAATTCCTCCTCAGACGGTGCCCGTCCTAACAAACGCTCCATAGCGAGTCGGTAACCCGAAGTCGTATTAGACCATCCGAACATGATATAGTCAAAATAGTCTGCTGGATCAGAAGCTGCATTACGACTATCTGTAACTAGCTCAGCCCCACTTTTACCAAATACTTTTACCGCCGACATGAGTTTTCCAGTCTGAAAAATAGCCTGAGCCACCTCAACTGTACAAGTATGACTACAATAATTTGAAGTAACCAACTTCCTCTGGATATCATAGGTAGAAGCTACAAGGCGATGACTTGGCCTGTAGGGAGGAAAATAGCTATGGTCTTGCAAGTAATCATGAATTTGTATATTTAATTCATGATTCTCACATTCCACAATGGTCTGACGATGATGGTCCTGTTCGTAAGCAATAAACTTTGCTAGCTTCTCCAATTCCCATTCTTTAATCTTAGGATAGTTTTCAAGAGCAAATTGATATATCCCATCCCACTGGAGACTAAAATCTGCATTACAAACTTTTACAATCATGGTCCTTCTCCTCACATTCTCTTACTTTCATTATACACCTCACTACCCAATTAATAAAGGAGAAGACTATGTAGTCTTCTCCTTTTTTTATAATAATCAGCCTTTTAAGAATAGTGAGTTATGAGTCATTATTCTTCTTTACGTTTTCCATTTAGGAATGCTGCTGATAAGGCTAGACTGAGACCTGCTAGGAAAATTGCTGTATCAGATTGACTTTCACCAGTTTCTGGGAGTCTTGCTGATTCTGCTTTCCCTGTAGTATTTTCAAGAACTTGTGAATCTTGGGTCTGTTTAGTAGAAGCCTGAGTTTCTGAAGGTTTATCAGATAAACCTCGAATATCTGCAACAGGTTTGTCGATTATTGGAGCTGCTTGATCCCCTGAGGTACCTAAAGGACCTGTGTATTCTGGAAGCTCGTTCTTATCTGCTTGCACAGCATTGACTCCACCCTTGAATTCAGGCACTTCATTTTTAGCAGCTTCAACCCAATTAGCTCCGCCCTTGAACTCTGGAACTTCATTTTTAGCGGCTTCGACCCAATTAACTCCACCCTTGAACTCTGGAACTTCAACAATTGGGGCTGCTTGGTCACCTGCAGTACCGATAAAGTCGCTATATTCTGGGACTTCGACAACTGGGGCTGGCTCCTCACTACAGTTCCAATAGGGGCTGTGTATTCTGGAATTTCAAGAACAGGAGCTGGCTCGTCACCCTTGCTACTTGTAACAAGTGCTTTTACTCCTACTTCAACAATTTGATCTTTTGCATCTATTGTTTCAGTGTGAACAATTTTACGACTTGTTCCTAATACTTCGACATAGTCTACTTTTTCTCCATTTTTACCTTCTGAGACGATACGACGTTCATCTTTGGCTAAATCACTATTCTCACGAATAATTTCCTTGAATGGAATGACAGCTTTCTCAACTTCTAGACTTGGAAGGTCTAGGACAAGAGCTTGATCATCCACTGCATGACTAACTTCTGAACCAGCCTCAAAGTGAAGGCGATATTCTTTCACAAGACTACCATCTTTAGCAAGGAGTCGAACAAGCGTTGGAAGATTGTCTTGACTTGACTCAACGACAGTCGCTATACCATGACCACTTGTTTGGACAGTCACTTTTGGTTTCGCTCCATTAGCGGTTAATCGATATTCTGAAACAGCAGGATCAAAGTTTTCCAATACTTTTCCAGCAACTGAAATAGTCACTGCAGGTGTTTCTGAATCACTTGCTTTAGCTGGAGAATAAGCACTAAACTCAACCATTGCTAGACCATTAGTGGTTGATTTGCGAGTCATGCGTGCTCGAATGGCGGTTGTCTGGATTGGATCAAAGGTAAATTCGATTGGCTTACCAGCCACAATTGCACCAGATGCCTTATAAGGAATTTCTTTCCAATTTTCTGCCTTGTTAAATGGATGATCCGCATTTTCCTCATAACGTGAAATGGTGCTTGGTTCTGTATATGCAGGTCCAACATATCTTTCGAGTACCATTGTCGCTGGTGCATCTGTTCCACTGTCTTTGAAGAACTGAATGGCTACTTTTCCAACCGATTGAGGTGTAATCTGACCATTCTTCTTAAAGAGAACTCCTACCGACACTTCCTGATCTTTTGGAGTACGAGACCAGTTGGTCCAACGTCCATCTTCATTAAATCGACCATCGTTGATATAGAAGATTCTATCATTAGAAGCGGCCTGAGTATCGTTTGTGGTAGACGCAAATGCCTTAGAATCTGTCGCATTATTGCTTGCATTCTCTGAGATAACTTGATTTCCTCTGGCAAGAACTGTTACTTGCATCTTAGTTGTCAAGTCTGTTCCTAGGATATGACCAAGCACTTCAAAGGTTCCTTCCTGGTCTGTCGCATGTTCAGGGACTGAATCCCATTCTACGGCTAGTTTATCTGTAGTCCAATCTGTTTCTGATGGATAATAGACTGTCACTTCTGTAGGTAGTTGAAGCTTATCACCAACACTTAGTGTCATAGCAGCATTTTCGGCAGCTACTGGTTGCGTAGATTCTTTTTCACCATCGCGGAAGATACGGTATTCTTTCAAGATGGTTCCGTCTTCTGCCTTCAAAATAAGACGTGTCGCTGCTTCTGGACTTGTGGCAGGGACAATCGTTACCACACCATTGTTGCTTGCAGTTGCAGTAACTTCTTTGCTCGTTTTAGCTATATGGTAGTCTGTCTTAGCTGGATTGAAATGTTCAAGGTTCTGACCATCTACTTTGATTGTAATCTCTGAACTTGTAGCACTTGGAACCTTATTTCCTAGGATTGTAATTTCAGTCAAACCAACACCGGCAGTTCCATTTGCTTTCTTCATGCGAATACGAACTGCATAGGTCTCAACCTTGTCAAAGGTAAAGTGATTAGTTTGGCTTGCGGATAATTGTCCTGGTGCTTTGAGATGTTCAACTTCTTTCCAGTTAGCGGCATTGTTAAATGGATGCTTGGCATCTCCTTGAGCATGGTTAACATCAGTTGGAAGATCCGGAATTTCTTGACCAACATAGTATTCGATGACATATTCTTTGGAAGTCCGATTGCACCATCTGTGTAGAAATCAACTGCAAGATTATCGACAAAGCGTTTGGTCAAATCTCCTGAATTACCAAATAAGATAGATGCCCAATCATTATCTGTACCTGTTTGCCATGTAGTCCAACGATTCTTGACATCTGTATTAGCTCTTGAAACTGTCAAATCGTTCAAGGTATTTGCCGAATCATCCCCACCAGTATTGGATACGATAGCCGCTGGTAATTGAGAACCTGTCCATTGTTTTGAGATATTATTTCCTGCAACAACCTGACTGGAAACACGCACATGAGCCTTGGTAGTCAGATGGCTACCAACCAATTGACCTTTGATTTCAAAGATACCTTCAGTTTGACTAAAGTTGGCTGGAACCTTGTCCCAAACGACATCTTTATAGACAGTTGTTCCATTAGAATGGTAGGCGCGTACGTTTGCTGGCAATTGAATCGTTTCACCCTTAGGAAGAGTGAGACTGATTTCTTCTGCGACCTGCAAACCTTCAACAGTCACATTAGCTACAGCTTCAATGTCCGTACCTTCTACATGACCTTTAAGGGTAAAACTATGATAGCTAGCGAGTTCTTTTGCATCCACCTTGTCCCAAGTTACAGCTACCTTACGAGGCAAACCTTGGTCAAATTCTGCTCCGATTTGATCAGGCAAGATTGGTTGCTGATTGATATCTGTAGAGATTGAAACAGGATGAAGCTTAACAATTTTCTTTTCTGCTTTATTTTCTTTGATGACCACTACAGTGGCTACAGATTGTGTCTTATCAGATTGATTGTCAATACGAGGTGTGAGTGTTACACTACCTTTCTTGTAAAGAAGCAAGTTCTGTCCGTTTACTTCAAGATGACCACCATCAGTAGAGCTAGCTTCCAAGTGAATATCTGATGCTGAAAATTCACTCTGCGAACCATCTTCGTAATGTCCAACTACATGATAAGGGAGGACTTGATCTTCTGTTGCAGTTTCTTTACCTTCTACACTTACTTCCAAGCGTGTCAAGGCAGGGGCTTCCTTCACAAACTGAATAAAATATGTTTGAACCAAATCACCCTTTTGGTTACTCAAGAACACAGAAGCCTGATAATCATTAGCATCCGAAGCCTGTTGAACTGTTACTTGGTAGCCAGTAGTTTGTGCACCAACACTTGGAATCTCAGCACTGTAAGGAAGGGTTACTCGGTAATAGGTCTTTCCAGACTCAAAGTCAGCAAGAGCCTTGTCACCAACAGTGAGACCTGTAACAGTGCTTTCGGTTTCCTGATTACTTGCGATAAATGTTGCTGTCACCTCGTAGTCATTTCCAACTAATTTACCAGTTGCTTCAGTACGTCCACCTTCTTTTGTCAAGGCAGATGGATCTTTCAAGGTCCAAGAAACAACGTCCGCATCAACCAAGTTCCCATCTGATAAAACAGCTGTAACAGTCTTATCCAAATCTTCAAGAGCTGTACCAACTGGAACAGTTGCAACTTTAGGTAACCACTTATCAAGGGCAATGACCTTGACAAGGGCCTCAGCCTTGGATTCGATACCTTCCACACTACCTAGGACTTTTTTCGCGCCAGCACTTGCACGGAGATCATCTGGGATTGCCCATGTCACAGCTTTTTCTTCGACACTACCATCGCTATAAATAGCTGTCACAGTTTCTGGCAATTTAGGATTTTCGCTGACATCAGTAGTCGCCTTAACAGGAGCAAAAGCCACAAAGTGGCGATTTTCTTTCTTGCCTGAAACGGTTGTGACTGTTGCTTGATCAGAAGCTAAACCTGCAGAATCCGCATAAAGAGTAAACTTCCCTTCTTTTTCAGTAGATTTTACAATGACAACACCTTTACCATTGAAGGCTTTTCTTTGCCATGTACCATCTTTCTGAGCTTTGTAGCGTTCACGACTGGCTTGTTCCCCATTGTCCACACCAACGATTTGGCCTTGACCATGAAGATTGAAATGAACAAGATTGTTAGCAGTTGGAACGACATTGCCGTCTTCATCAACAATTTCATAATGGATGTAAGACAAATCCTTACCGTCTGCAGTAATAACATGTTCTTCCTTAGTGAGGCGAACTTTAGCAGGTTCTCCTGCTGTTGTTACACTATCACGCGCAATCTCTTTACCATTTTCATCACGAGCAATAGCAGTCAAGGTGCCTGGTTTATATTCCACCAACCACTCAAGATACAATTCACCAGGGTTAGCACCTTCATGATAAGGTCGACCATCCGCAGTGGTTTTCTTGGTGAATTCTTTCTTGCCGAGAGTCTTGTTGTTCAAAAATAATTCTACACTAGCAGCGTTTGAGAAGGTCCGTACAGGAACCTTGCCATTGACCAGCATATTGCGTTCTCTAAGTGTCTCATCTGTCCAATTCCAGTGAGGCATGATACGAACTGTTGGTTTTTCTTTGGCACTATACCATTCACTACGGTAGAGATAGAAATCATTCTTAGGCAAACCAGCTGTATCGATAATACCGAAGAATGAGCTTTTCACTGGTGTATTATCTTGGTTATGCCAAGGTGTTGGTTCACCGATATAGTCAAAACCAGTCCAGATGAACTGACCTGCATATCCGGCACGATCACGGTCGAAAGTCCAAGACTCAGTAGCTGTTCTACCCCATCCAACACGGTCATTTCCGTAGTCGGATTGTTCATAATGACGATTACGACGGTTGTCATGGCTGAGTAAATGAGCAGGGTCAAAGTAGGAATCACGTGTTCGAGTTGCTGAAGAAGTTTCAGAACCGTAGATCAACCAATCTGGATGGGCTTTACGAACAGCATCGTAAAAACGCTCCCCATAGTTCATACCGACAGCATCCATGATTGCTGCTAATTTTAAGAACAAGCCCGTAGAAGCACGACTGAATTTATTTTCACCCATAGTCACATAGCGCTCTGTATCAATTGCTTTGATAACAGCTTTCAAACGCTTGGCTGTTTCTAGTGAACGTTCTCCACCATCTGCTTCATCAACTTCATTACCGAGCGACCACATGATGATTGAAGGATTATTTTTATCTCGTTCGACCATGGTTCTGAGGTCAAAATCAGACCACTTCTCACCCTTTTTGGCTTCTGGATGAGTTGCATCTTGGTCAAAGAAACGTCCATAGTCATAAGTTTTCTTACCACGATACCAAGTATCAAAGGCTTCTTCTTGGACCAAAAGCCCTAGACTAGCAGCAGCATCTAGCAACTGTGGACTTGCTGGATTGTGGGTTGTACGAATAGAGTTAACTCCCATATCTTTCAGGAGTTTTAATTTACGGTAGGTTGCCTTATAGTTTTCTTCTGCCCCCAAGGCACCATTATCATGGTGGATACTAACCCCGTGGAATTTCATTCTCTCCCCGTTCAGTGAGAAGCCTTCTTTAGCTGTCCAGTTAAAATAACGATAACCAAAAGTATCTTCTGTTACATCAACTAGCTGACCTTCATTATAAACCTTTGTTTTTAGAACATAGAGCTGAGGATGGTAGCTTTTTGTTGTCCAGAGAGTTGGCTTGTTAACCAATATCGTTTGCTTAAAGTCTGCTGTCTCATTTCCTGATAAATTCTTAGTTACAGAACGAACTAAATCTGAAACAGCCTTACCTTCCTTAGTAAAAATCTGTTGCTCTACAAATACCTTGGCTAATGTCTTGGCAGTATTTTTGATCTTGCTTTGGATTTGTGTTTCAACGTTGCCATCTTTTTGTTCAGCTAGTTTTGGAGTTGTAATATGATTTCCATTTTCAGCTACCTGCACCTTGTCACGATAGCTCAAAGTAACATCGCGATAGATACCACTTCCTGAGTACCAACGACTACTTGGCTGCTTATTGGTAACTTGGACAGCAATGGTATTCTCACTACCATCTTTATTTAAAAATTCAGTAATATCATACGAAAAATGGTTGTAACCACTTGGATAATGACCGACAAATTGACCATTGACATAGACCTTGGAGTCCATGTAAACTCCATCAAAATTGATACGAACGTCTTTGCCCTTGGCAGCTTCGTCTACAGTAAAGGTCTTACGATACCAGGCAGTACCCCCGTTTAATTGGCCCCCCTCGTTTCGAGCAGGAGATTTGTGGTCAAAATCAAAATAGATACTCCAGTCATGAGGAAGGTTCAACTTAGACCAGTCATGAACATCCACGTCTTTCTTAGAAAAATCACCCTGAGAATTTAATTTAAAATACCAATCTTTGTTAAAATTTTGTTTTCTTTCTTTTAACAGTTGGTCTTCTTTTTCTTTCTCTTTACTAACTTGAGGTAAGTCTGTTGAAGCTGTTTTTTCTTCCTTGGCCTTATGGTCAGCTACCGGTTTGTCCTGATTCGTTGTATCCGCATGTTCTTCTAGAACTGCTGGCTTTTCAGAACTTGCTTCTGAAACAACAGCCTCTTTTTCATCCACTTTGGCAGCAGGGGTTTCAGTTTTATCTACCTTAGGACTAACTACTTCTGCTTCCTTTTCTTCCTTAGGACTTGTTGCCTCAGTCACTTTTTCTTCAGTTACTGGTTTTGCTGGTTGATTCGTATCCTTTTCTTCTTTTTCAGTAGGGGAATCTTGTGCGCCATTTTGCTCAGCTTTTGCAATGGCTGCAGCTAGATCATCTGGAAGTTTATCCAAAGGTTGAACTTGATGTATTGTTTCTTCAGTGGTACTTGACGCTTCAGTTTCAGCTGCTTGCGCTACCTGAAGACCAAAGATACTAGCTCCAATCATAACCGAAGCAGCACCAATTGCAAACTTACGAATACTAAAATGACACCGTTTTTCAAAAAATCTCTTATCCATTATTGTTCCTTTCTAAGTTTTAGTAAGCGATTACATTTTTCCTCAAAAAATAAACCTCCTTCTAGACGCTTACTTATTTTTGCATATACATATTGATGCTTTTTAATATATCAAAATAGTAGAAGTTTTTCAATAATTTGTAGAAGTTTTACTGGAATTTTATTCGACATAGAGCAAGAAAAAAGCAAGTCCATTAGAACTTGCTTTTTTAAAAATTCATTAATGATTGTAGTAGAGATTAGTCTCTATCCAGCGTTCTTAAAGCAGCCTGATAAGTCTGCTCCATCAGCATGGTAATGGTCATTGGACCAACTCCACCAGGTACAGGGGTGATATGACTAGCAATTGGTGCAACAGCATCGTAGTCAACATCTCCACAGAGCTTGCCATTTTCATCTCGGTTCATACCTACATCAATGACGACTGCACCTGGTTTGACAAAGTTAGCAGTCACAAAATTGGCGCGACCGATAGCTACAACCAAAATATCGGCTTTAGAAGCTACTTGGGCTAGATTGTGGGTACGAGAGTGGGTCAAGGTTACAGTTGCATTTTTAGCCAACAGCAACTGAGCCATGGGCTTCCCGACAATATTGGAACGACCAATGACAACAGCATTTTTACCTTCTAAGTCGATCCCATATTCATGAAACATTTCCATAATTCCTGCAGGTGTTGAAGGAATCATAACTGGGTGACCAGACCAGAGACGCCCCATATTGAGAGGATGGAAACCATCCACATCCTTTTCTGGATCAATGGCTAGTAGAACAGCTTCTTCATCGATGTGTTTTGGTAATGGCAACTGGACCAAAATCCCATGCCATGCTGGATCTTGATTGTATTTAGCAATTAATGCTAACAATTCCTCTTGAGTAATGGTCTCCGAAACTCGCACGACTTCACTTTGGAAGCCTGCAGCGATAGCAGAACGCTCCTTGTTGCGTACGTAAACTTGGCTTGCTGGATTTTCTCCGACTAAAATAACGACCAATCCTGGAACCAAACCTGTCTCTTCCTTTAATTTGGCTGTTTTTTCAGCCAACTGTCCTTGTAGCTTGGCTGCTAAAGACTTTCCATCAATCATCTGTGTCATGTATTTTCTCTTTTCTAACAAATATTCTCTATTATAACAAAAATTCGTTCTGCATTCTAACACTTCTTTTCTAATAGACCTTATAGTCTGAAACTATAAGAAAAAGCTCCATTTGGAGCTTTTCATGATATTCTTACAAAACCTTACTCAAGAAATCCTTGGTTCTTTGTTCTTGGGTTTGTTCAAAGACTTGCTCTGGAGTTCCGTCTTCAACAACAACACCATCAGCCATAAAGATGACACGATCCGCCACCTCACGAGCAAAGCCCATTTCATGCGTTACAATAACCATGGTCATTCCTGACTGAGCAAGTTCTTGCATAACTGCTAGTACTTCTCCTACCATTTCTGGATCTAGAGCAGAAGTCGGTTCATCAAAGAGTAGGACATCTGGTTCCATAGCAAGACCACGCGCAATAGCGATACGCTGTTGTTGACCGCCCGACAAGCTTTGTGGATAGGCATCTGCTTTATCTGGTAAACCAACCTTTTCCAAGAGCTCATGCGCTCTCTTCTCAGCCACTTCCTTACTTTCACCTTTTGTCTTGATAGGAGAAAGCGTGATGTTTTCCATTACTGTCATATTTGGGAAGAGATTAAATTGTTGGAAAACCATTCCCATCTTTTCACGCATGGCAAAGAGGTCATTTTTCTTATCGGTAATGTCAACACCTTCAAAGATAACCTTTCCTTTAGTAGCTTCTTCGAGGAGATTCATCGAACGAAGGAGGGTTGACTTACCGCTACCAGAAGGTCCGATAATCACCACTACTTGTCCTTTTTTGATTTCAAGATCAATTCCTTTTAAAACTTCATTTTTTCCAAAGTTTTTATGAAGGTTTTCAATTTTTATAAGTGTTTCAGTCATTATTTCTTATCTCCTTGTCCCATACGATTTTCAAAAGCTTTCAAGGCCAGTGTCAAGATAGAGGTCATAATCAAGTAGTAAAAGGCTGCAAATAAGAGCGGTGTTAAAGGTAGGTATGTGGTTGTTGATACTGTAGTAGCTCCATTCCACAACTCCATAACCCCGATAGCTGACAAGAGCGAGCTATCCTTGATAATAGTGATAAACTCATTTCCCAGAGAAGGTAAGATATTTTTGATAGCCTGGGGTAAAATGACATAGCGCATGGCATTCTTAGGGCGAATACCTAGTGAATAAGCTGCTTCTAATTGTCCCTTTGGCACTGCATTAATCCCAGCACGAACTGTTTCTGATACATAGGCACCACTATTCATAGAGATAATCAAAATCCCTGGAATCAAGCGAGTCAGATCAACATCTAAGATCCCAATTTGAATAGTCGGAGCACTAATATGCATCAAGGCAAATGCAATCATAATCTGCACCATCATCGGAGTCCCACGGAAGACCCAGATATATAGATTAGCAAACCAGGCTAGTGGTTTAATCTTTGAACGTTGTGCAAAGGCCAACAGCACTCCTAGAATGGTCCCCAAGAAGACCACCAAGATAGATATGATAATTGTTACAACGGCACCATAGTTAAAATATGGTAGATATTTCGGTAAAAAAGAAAAATTCATGGATATTCTACTTTCTGTTTTTAATATTTAAACTTAAAACTTGTATAAGGATAACATATTTTTGCATAAAAATTCAACATTTTCTCCTAATATTTTCAATAAATTTTCAAAGACGATAGAAATAGCGAGAAATCTTAGTTTTTTTCTAGTCAAGTCGAGTCTGTTTATGGTAAAATAGTAAAGATAAGAAATGGAGGAGAATCAAAATGGAATCACATTTGGTTAGAATCATCAATCGCTTAGAAGCAATGACTAAAGATGGTGGTAACTTGAAACGTAACTTTGAGCGCGAAGGAGTTGTTGTCGCAGAGGTTGCTTTTAACCACGACGAAGAAAACGGACCACTCTTTACACTTCGTGACGTTGAAGCTCGTGAAACATATACATTTGATAGCATCGACCTCATTGCGATGGAAATCTACGAACTTTTATACTAATTGTTGAATAAATGCCGGAGAAGTCTCCTGCTTTGACCAATGAAAATCCTTTTTGCATGACAAATAGGATTTTTCTTTTTATCCCTATATTTCATCTACAAAACTCTTTTATCATGACTTCTAAGACTCAATCTTTTTACTTGCTTTCCCCTTCAATCATGATATAATGAGACTAAAGAACTTTGACTATTTTTGACCTTTCTGTTTTAGTCAAAGCCAAGAAAGAAACGAGGTAGTGGTATGCTCTGTCAAAATTGTAAAATCAACGACTCAACGATCCATCTTTACACCAATCTTAATGGGCAACAAAAGCAAATTGACCTTTGCCAAAATTGCTACAAAATTATCAAAACAGATCCTAACAATAGCTTATTCAAAGGCATTACAGATTTAAACAATCGTGATTTTGATCCATTTGGAGACTTCTTTAATGATCTGAATAACTTTAGACCTTCTTCCAATAATAATGTTCCTCCAACCCAGTCAGGTGGTGGATATGGTGGCAATGGTGGTTTTGGTTCCCAAAATCGCGGGCCAGCTCAAACACCTCCTCCTAGTCAAGAAAAAGGACTCTTGGATGAGTACGGCATCAACATAACTGAGATTGCCCGCCGTGGAAATGTCGATCCTGTTATTGGTCGTGACGAAGAAATCATTCGTGTTATTGAAATTCTCAACCGTAGAACTAAGAACAATCCTGTCCTTATTGGAGAACCTGGTGTCGGAAACTGCCGTTGTCGAAGGCCTCGCTCAAAAAATTGTAGATGGTGATGTTCCCCACAAACTTCAAGGGAAAGAAGTCATTCGTTTAGACGTTGTTAGCCTTGTCCAAGGCACAGGAATTCGTGGACAGTTCGAAGAGCGCATGCAGAAACTCATGGAAGAAATTCGTGAGCGTAAAGATGTCATCCTCTTTATCGATGAAATTCACGAGATTGTCGGTGCTGGTTCTGCCGGAGACGGCAATATGGATGCAGGAAATATTCTGAAACCTGCCCTTTCTCGTGGTGAACTTCAACTAGTTGGTGCTACTACCCTCAATGAATACCGCATCATCGAAAAAGACGCCGCCCTTGAGCGCCGTATGCAACCTGTTAAAGTTGATGAACCAACTGTGGAAGAGACTATTATTATCCTCAAAGGTATCCAAAAGAAATACGAAGATTACCACCACGTTCATTATACAGATGCTGCTATCGAAGCTGCTGCTACTCTTTCTAACCGCTACATCCAAGATCGTTTCTTGCCGGACAAGGCTATTGACCTCCTAGATGAGGCTGGTTCTAAAATGAACTTAACCTTGAATTTTATGGATCCTAAGGTTATCGACCAACGCTTAATCGAGGCAGAAAATCTCAAGGCCCAAGCAACTCGAGATGAAGATTTTGAGAAAGCAGCCTACTTCCGTGACCAGATTGCTAAATATAAGAAAATGCAAAAGACCAAGGTAACGGATCAGGATACTCCAATCATCAGTGAAAAGACGATTGAACACATTATTGAACAAAAGACCAATATTCCAGTTGGTGATTTGAAAGAAAAAGAGCAGTCTCAACTCATCAACCTAGCAGACGACCTCAAGGCTCATGTTATTGGCCAAGATGATGCAGTTGATAAGATTGCTAAGGCTATCCGTCGTAACCGTGTTGGACTAGGTACTCCAAACCGTCCAATCGGTAGCTTCCTCTTTGTTGGTCCTACTGGTGTCGGTAAGACAGAACTTTCTAAACAACTAGCTATTGAGCTTTTTGGTTCTGCTGATAGCATGATTCGCTTCGATATGAGCGAATACATGGAAAAACATAGCGTTGCCAAACTCGTCGGTGCCCCTCCAGGATACGTAGGTTATGATGAAGCAGGACAATTGACCGAAAAAGTGCGTCGCAACCCTTACTCACTTATTTTACTAGACGAGGTTGAAAAAGCCCATCCAGATGTTATGCATATGTTCCTTCAAGTATTGGATGATGGCCGTTTAACGGATGGTCAAGGCCGAACTGTTAGCTTTAAGGACGCCATCATTATCATGACCTCAAATGCAGGTACAGGCAAGGCTGAAGCTAGTGTTGGTTTTGGTGCTGCTAGAGAAGGTCGTACCAACTCTGTCCTTGGAGAATTAGGCAACTTCTTTAGCCCAGAATTCATGAACCGTTTTGATGGTATTATTGAATTTAAGGCTCTCAGCAAGGAAAATCTCCTTCAAATCGTTGACCTTATGTTGGATGATGTGAATAAACGTCTCTCAAGCAATAACATCCACTTAGATGTAACAGATAAGGTTAAGGAAAAACTTGTAGACCTTGGTTACGATCCAAAAATGGGAGCTCGTCCACTCCGTCGTACCATCCAAGACTATATCGAAGATGCCATTACAGACTACTACCTTGAAAATCCAAGTGAAAAAGACCTCAAGGCAGTCATGACAAGTAAAGGAAAAATCGTGATTAAGTCCAAAAATAAAACGGAAACAGTCGAGTCAAACGACTAGTTCCTCACATACAAAAGAATGTTCTTGCTTGACAGCGAGAACATTCTTTACTATTATAGAAAGAAAGCGCACTCACGAAGGAGAATTTTATGGCAAATCCAACATTTGGAGAAAAAAAAGAGGGAGTAACCTACAAAAATAGATATGGCGTTTATGCAGTCATACCTGATGCAAACCATGAAAAGATTATCCTCGTACAAGCTCCAAATGGTGCATGGTTCTTACCAGGAGGTGAAATCGAAGAAGGCGAAGATCATTTTGAAGCTCTCAAACGAGAACTAATTGAAGAATTAGGTTTTACAGCTGAGATGGGCACTTATTATGGGCAAGCTGATGAATATTTTTATTCTAGTCATCGTGATACCTACTACTACAATCCAGCCTATCTCTACGAAGCCACTTCTTTCCAAGAAATTCAAAAACCTCTCGAAGACTTCAATCATCTAGCTTGGTTCCCAATCGATGAAGCTATTGCTAACTTAAAACGTGGAAGTCACAAATGGGCGATCGAAGCTTGGAAAAAACAACATCAAATTTAAACTATCTTTACCAAATTTCCCAAAAAGTGCTATAATAGACATAGATATACAGGAGGAAACCCTATGAAGCTTATCAATACTACAAATTCACACTCGCAACTTGTTAAAAGTCAGCTAGAAAGCACAGACGCAACGCTTGTAGAGGTTTATTCTGCGGGAAATACAGATGTTATTTTTACTCAGGCTCCACTTCATTACGAAATCCTCATTTCCAATAAACATCGTGCAATCCGTGAAAAAGAAATGGAAAAAATCCAAGAATTTTTCCTCAGTCGTAAAATTGATCAACAGGCTATTGATGAGGCAAATATTAAAACCCTCTATTCTGATAAATTAATTGAGATTTCAATCCCTACAAAATAGAATTAATCTACCCTACAGTTAAAACTGCGGGGTTTTTTAATGCTTTTTTCTGTACATTTCTAAAATAACTACCATGTTTAAACTTTTTGTGAAAAATTCACATTTTAATCGAAAAATGTGAGAAATTTAGTTATAATAGATAGAGAGATTTTAATGAAGGAGTTTGATATGAAAGAAATAGTATACAGAGAAGCCAGGCTAGATGAATATCAAAAAATTGGAAAAGTGTTGGCTGGTGCCTTTATGGACTACCCTTTCATGACTCTTATCAAAGACGATTTAAAAAAACCAGAATATTACCCAGCATTCTTAGAATTATTGGATAGCCTTCTGACCAAACTCTATATCAAAGGAGAGACCTGTCTAGTCGCTGAACAAGACGGGGAAATCATGGCCGTTGCCCTCCTGCAACAAAAGGATTTTTCCATTCTATCTTATTTGCTGAATGGTATGGTCAAGCTTTTCCGTTTTATTACTCCGCGCAATCTCTTGAAATATCTTGATTTGGTGGAACGTTCCGAACAGCATTTGAAAAGATCGGGCAATTTTGACTGGTATTTGATGATGTTGGGTGTCAACGCTTCTAGTCAAAACCAAGGAATCGGGAGTGCTTTTCTACAAGAAGGTATTGAACCTTATCTTAAATCCAAAGGCTGCAAACGCTTGGGCTTGATTACTAGTACTGAAAAAAATGTTTGCTTCTATGAAAAAAACAAGTATGAATTACTAGATTCGATGATGTTAGAATACGGAACAAAATCTATTGGAAACTGGGCTTTTGTAAAAATCCTGGATAAGTAATTATAAACTAAAAAAGATTGGTCTAAGGACCAATCTTTTTTTATGTTTACTTAACGGCTTCTTTCAAGGCTTCTACTTTATCCAAGCGTTCCCATGGAAGATCAATATCTGTACGTCCCATATGTCCATAAGCCGCTGTTTGACGGTAGATTGGACGTTTGAGGTCAAGCATTTGGATAATTCCTGCAGGACGAAGGTCAAAGATTTGACGCGCTGCTTTCAAGTTTACTTTCAGCTACTGTTCCTGTACCGAAAGTATCGATACGGACAGATACAGGTTGAGCTACACCGATTGCGTAGGCCAATTGAACTTCTGCTTTCTTAGCAAGACCTGCAGCAACAATATTTTTAGCAATGTAGCGAGCTGCATAAGAAGCGGAACGGTCCACCTTAGTGGCATCCTTACCAGAGAAGGCACCACCACCGTGACGTGAATAACCGCCATAGGTATCCACGATGATCTTACGACCCGTCAAACCTGAGTCCCCTTGAGGACCTCCGATAACGAAACGACCAGTTGGATTGATGAAGAATTTAGTCTCATCGTCAAGATACGAAGCTGGAATCACTTCTTTGATGACCTTGTTGATTACATCCTCATGGATTTGTTCATTGCTGACTTCTGGATCGTGTTGAGTTGAAATAACGACAGTGTCCACACGCACTGGTTGGTCATTTTCATCATATTCAACAGTAACTTGAGATTTAGCGTCTGGACGAAGGTAGCTAATTTCACCAGACTTACGAAGCTCTGCCAAACGACGAACCAACTTGTGGCTGAGTGAGATTGGCAATGGCATGAGTTCTTCAGTTTCATCCACCGCAAAACCAAACATGAGACCTTGGTCTCCAGCTCCAATCAAGTCAAGTGGATCTTGATCCGTATTTCCACGGACTTCCAAGGCTTCATTAACACCTTGGGCAATATCTGGAGATTGCTCCACCAAGGATGGGTGAACTCCTACCGTCTCCGCAGAAAAACCGTACTCTGTATTGGTATAACCGATCTCTGCAATGGTATCACGAACCACACGGTTAATATCTACATAAGCTGTCGTTGAAATCTCACCAAAGACATGAACGGAACCAGTATAAACAGCTGTCTCAGCAGCAACGTGCGCCTCTGGATCTTGCTCTAAAATAGCATCCAAAATAGCATCTGAAATTTGGTCTGCAATCTTATCTGGATGCCCCTCAGATACAGATTCAGACGTGAATAATTTACGTTCTGACATAAAAATGTCCCCCCTTAAAAAATATTCGTTATAGAGTTACAAAGAACTGGTAGGAAGAGTATTTACAATCAATCCCACCACCTTATCGGGACCATATAACCTATCTATTATAACATGAATCTTTGAAAAATACTCGTATGATTGCTATTTTTCTTACTAGGAAAATGTTTTCTAATCCTAACCAAATAAAAACTCTTAAAGTAGATGAGTTTCTACTTTAAGAGTAATGTTATAAATTAATTATTTTCTAGATAAAATTCAAACCGTTCTCCGACGTATTGGCTCTTTACATACTCAAAAGCCGTTCCGTCATCAAAGTAAGAAACCTGAGTCAAACCTAAAATAGCATGCCCTTTCTCAACTTCTAGGTAATGAGCTATCTTTTCTTTGGCTAAACGCGCATATATGGTCTGGTGAGATTTACCAATTCGATAACCATGCTCTTGCAAGGTTTGAAAGAAGTGCTTGGTTACTTCTTCTTTTTTGAAATTTTTGATAAATTTCTCAGGAATCGACGCCACTTCATAGACTACAGGGACTTTGTCGGCATAACGAACACGCTCCATACGAATGATATTGTCAGTTGGCAGTAAACCAAGTTTAGCCACTTCTTGCTCATTTGGGATGGTTCGACGATAAGAAATCAAGTGACTAGACGGAGTTTTCCCTTGAGCTTTAACAATCTCCGTAAAACTAGTTGTTCCACGCATTCTTTCCTGAACACGTGTGCTTGAAACAAAGGTCCCACTACCTACACGTCGTTCCAAAACTCCTTCTTCAACCAAAAGAGAGATTGCTTGACGTAAGGTCATGCGGCTAACGGCAAATTCTTCTGCTAAATCTCGCTCACTTGGAAGTCTTTCCCCAATTTTCCAACTTCCCTCATCAATGTCTTTCTTGATTTGGTCGTGGATTTTCATATAAGCTGGTAACATGCTTGATCACTTCTTTTCTTTATTTTTCCATTGTACCGTAACTCATAGGGAAAAGTCAAACCGCACTTGTTTGGTTGGTAATTCTAACCCTTTTATGATAGAATATTCAAGAAGATATTTCTTTGAAGAAAGGGAAAAGATGAGCAACATTTCAACTGATTTGCAAGATGTCGAAAAGATCATCGTACTGGACTATGGTAGCCAGTACAACCAACTCATCTCACGTCGTATCCGTGAGATTGGTGTCTTTTCAGAACTAAAAAGTCACAAGATTTCGGCTGACGAAGTCCGTGCTATCAATCCTATCGGGATTGTACTTTCAGGTGGTCCAAACTCTGTTTACGAAGAAGGATCGTTTGATATTGATCCAGAGATTTTTGAACTTGGAATTCCGATTTTGGGAATCTGCTATGGTATGCAGCTATTGACTCACAAGCTCGGAGGAAAAGTTGTTCCTGCAGGTGACGCTGGTAACCGTGAATACGGTCAATCAACATTGACTCACACAGAATCAGCTCTTTTTGCGGGTACTCCAGATGAGCAACTTGTCTTGATGAGCCACGGTGATGCTGTAACGGAAATTCCTGCTGACTTTGTTCGTACTGGAACTTCTGCAGACTGTCCTTATGCATCTATTGAAAACCCTAATAAGAAAATTTACGGTATCCAATTCCACCCAGAAGTTCGCCACTCAGTTCACGGTTATGATATTTTGCGTAACTTTGCTTTGAATATCTGTGGTGCCAAAGGTGACTGGACTATGGATAACTTCATCGAGATGCAAATCAAACAAATCCGTGAAAAAGTTGGAGATAAACGTGTTCTTCTCGGACTTTCTGGTGGTGTTGACTCTTCTGTTGTCGGAGTTCTTCTCCAAAAAGCTATCGGAGATCAATTGATCTGTATCTTTGTAGACCACGGTCTTCTCCGTAAAGGTGAAGCTGACCAAGTTATGGATATGCTTGGTGGTAAGTTTGGGTTGAACATCGTTAAGGCAGATGCTGCCAAACGTTTCCTTGATAAATTGGCTGGTGTATCTGACCCTGAACAAAAACGGAAGATTATCGGTAACGAATTTGTCTATGTCTTTGACGATGAAGCAAGCAAACTAACAGATGTGAAATTCTTGGCACAAGGAACACTCTATACTGACGTCATTGAGTCAGGTACGGATACTGCTCAAACTATCAAGTCTCACCACAACGTTGGTGGACTTCCAGAAGACATGCAGTTTGAACTGATCGAGCCACTCAACACTCTTTACAAGGACGAAGTTCGTGCACTTGGTACTGAACTTGGTATGCCAGACCACATCGTATGGCGCCAACCATTCCCAGGACCAGGACTTGCTATCCGTGTCATGGGTGAAATCACTGAAGAAAAACTTGAAACAGTTCGCGAATCAGACGCTATCCTTCATGAAGAAATCGCTAAAGCTGGCCTTGACCGCGACATCTGGCAATACTTCACTGTTAACACTGGCGTTCGTTCAGTAGGTGTTATGGGAGATGGACGTACTTACGACTACACCATCGCTATCCGTGCTATCACTTCTATCGATGGTATGACAGCTGACTTCGCTAAGATCCCTTGGGAAGTTCTCCAAAAAATCTCTGTTCGTATCGTAAACGAAGTTGACCACGTTAACCGCATCGTTTACGATATTACAAGTAAACCACCTGCAACTGTTGAGTGGGAATAGAGTTTCCTATAAAATAATAAATAATACTGCTGGAGCATGGACTACAGTGGTATTATTTTTTATAATTTCAATATTAGTGAAAATTTCTCGACTCTCAACTCCTCTTTTTAAATACTTGAAACCATGCTATAATATAGTAAGTATAGCTCCAATAACCTAATGTTAAAGATTTCTTACATCATCCGTAAGTGTTATTCTACTCTGATTCATATTATAATGAAAGTAACAAAGATGGAGGTGTTTCACATGGAAACAATTTTACGAGTAGAATCATTAAAAAAGCATTATGGAAAAGAACCGAATATCACCAAAGCCTTGAACGGTATATCTTTTCAGGTTGTCAAAGGTGAGTTCTTAGGGATTATGGGGAGCAGTGGTTCTGGGAAAACAACCCTTCTTAACTGTCTCGCTACTATCATCAAACCAACTGACGGCTCCATTCAAATGCAAGAAAAAGATTTAGGTCAGTTAAAAGGTAGTCAGTTAGCTGATTATCGTGGCAAGGAAATTGGTTACCTCTTTCAAAATTTTGAGCTTTTGGACAATCTGACAGCCAAAGAAAATATTTTACTCCCCTTGTCTTTGCACAAGGTCGATGCCAACGAAAGCAAGGTTCGGTTAGAATTGCTTTCCCAATATCTAGATATTTCTGAACTTCTGGATAAGTTCCCATCTCAATTATCAGGTGGTCAACGGCAAAGGGTAGCTGCTGCGCGTGCCTTGATTTTAGACCCTAAGATTGTATTTGCAGATGAGCCCACAGGAGCTTTGGATTCAAAAAATGCGACCATTTTGATGCAAAAATTATCCGAAATGAATCAAGTGGAAGAAACCACCATTCTCATGGTGACCCACGATTCAGTCGCTGCCAGCTTTTGCAACCGCATCTTGTTTATCCAAGACGGAAAACTATTCCATGAAATTCGACGCGATTATCCAAGAGAAAGTCAAGAAGATTTCTACCACAGAATACTAAAGGTCATGTCTGCACTGGCTGGAGGTGATGGCAATGTTTTCTAAATTAGTCTCAAGAAATAGCAAGAGGGATCGAAAGAATAATGGCTTGTATTTCAGTTCCATGGTTCTTTCTATTATCTCCTTTTACATCATCCTTTCTTTGTCCCATCAAGATGTGATGATCTTTCTCAAACAAATAGAGAGTGACGCTGTAAATAAACTCTTTAGCATGATTCCCATTCTTTATGTAGCAACCCTCTTTATTCTCTTTTTCTAGTCTACTTCGCAAGCAGTATGCAGATGGAAAGGAGAAAACATGAATTTGGTGTGTATCTCACATTAGGCATGCGAAGAAGCAAACTGTTCTTGCTACTCCTACTCGAGGATTTGAGAAACAGTGTCCTTGCTCTTGGAATAGGCCTTCCAATTTCTATCTTGATTTCAGAACTAATCAGCCTAATAACCGCTAAAATTGTGGGACTAGGGATTATTGAACATCAATTTTCTCTATCTACTACAGCTCTACTCTATACAGTCATCGGTTTCCTAGCCGTAAAATTAGCTGTTTTTGTCCTTTTAAGTGCAAAAATAGCCAATAAGGAAATCGGAAACCTGCTTGCCTATTCTCCTTCTGGGATGAAGAAACTACTCCCCAAGGGGGTGTACCTTCTTGCTTCTGTCCTAGGGATTTTACTTCTTGGAACAGCCTATTACATGGGTATGAGTGGACGAGCTTGGGAGAGTGTCATAACCATGGGCATCACTGTTTTCTTGGGGACTCTAGGAACTATCCTCCTCTTCTTTGGTATGCGTTTATTTATAGACTTTTTGGTCAAGCTTGGAAACAATCGAAAACTTCATGCCTATAATTTTAGACAGATTCAGGAATTAGTTATCCAGCGCTCAACTATACTGGCCATCTGCTCCCTCTTAATCTTCTCTGCCTTGTGCCTCTTTGGAGCAGGTGTTGCCATTGCAAGTGGCAATTCAGGCAATCAAATCCACGTATTGGATTATACATTCAGAGATAGCAAGCAGGATACAGATGAAAATCTTGATATGAATACAGTAAAAAAAGAGCTTGAAGCTGCTGGACTGGCATCACAGTTTTCAAAGATTCTACAAATCAAAGTTGGCAAACCGAAAGAACACGAATCCGTGTCCTTTGAACAGTTCATCAAGGTATTGAAAGAGCAAAAAGAAAGTAAAAACAAGGAAATTTTGCTCCATAAATTTAAACAGTCTACTACTTCCCACCTCATACCAGTTTCCGAATACAATGAACTTAGAAGGGCTGCAGGTCTGCTACCTCTAGAACTAACTAGCAAGGAAGCCTACTTGTATATGGGGAAAGATTTTCTCCCGGATGAGAATCTAGTTAACTCTGTTCTGAAAGCAACCCCTCAAATCAAAGTCATGGGAAATGATGTTAAATTGATTGGAGAGGTTCAGTCTTTACCGATTGTAACGGATCGTGAAATAACCATTTCTGTAGCCCTCATAGTCCCAGATGAGACCTTTATGAGCTATACAGATGATCGGTATTCAAATTATGTTAGTGGTATCTTGGATCCTGAGCTGGTCAAGGAAAGGCCTAATGAAAGCTATCTCAGATACTAATAAAAAGCTGAATCAAAGTCCTCTTGGCTATGAAAGTTATATACAAAATATGGGAAGACAATTATTTTACATTATCTCTGCCAGCTATATCACCATCTATCTGGCTATCATCTTCCTTGTTGTCGCAAATACAATTATTGGCGTTCAGTTTTTGATGGGACAAAGACAATCCTACAGACGATACCAGACCTTAATCCATCTTGGAGCCAACTATGAAACTCTTTGTAAATCTTCAGAAAAGCAAATCAATTGGTATTTTGGTCTGCCAATTGCTCTTGCACTTATCAGTAGTAGCTTCGGAGTGAGCTCCCTCCTCACAGGAATATTACCAGCCAGTGCAAGAATGGCCATGGGGCAGAAATTTATCACAGCCATGCTAATCGTACTGCTCTTAGCCGGCTTCGAAGTCATCTATATCAGAATTGTAAAGAAAAATAGCAACAAGTATTTGTTGTCATTAATGGAACCCAAAAGAGACGAATAAGATAGAATAAATTAGGAAAAGGAGGAACCGATATGAAGCATATTCTCGTTATTGAAGATGAAGCCTTGATTCGAGATGAAATTGTCATCTTGTTAGAGAAAGCGGGTTATCAAGTTGATAAGTTGACTGACTTCAAAGAAACAAGCCAGCAAGTGCTGCAATACGATACGGATCTAATCATACTGGATTTGAATTTGCCGGGAGAAACAGGCTTTCAAATTTGTAAAAATCTCAAATCAAAACGCTCTGTGCCCATATTGGTTCTCACCTCTCGTGAACAACTAAAAGATGAAATCTACGCCCTAAAATTAGGAGCAGATGAGTATCTAACAAAGCCTTTCAAGAAAGAAAGATTTTTGGCACGTATAGAAAATATCTTGAAACGCTATGAAGGCAGACAAAATTTACTTGAAAAAGATAATTTTCTGCTGGATAGACAGACTTATACCCTTTATATCAATGGACACTCGATTATACTCCCCCAAAATCAAGGGAAATTGTTAGAAACCTTATTAGTGACAACTGATTCTGTCGTCACAAAAGAAGAACTAAGCATGAAACTGTGGAATACAACTGAGTTCATCGATGAAAATGCCCTACAAGTAAACATTGCAAGGCTGAAAAAGGCGATGAAACAGGCTGGCATTGCCCTTAAAGTCAAGTCCGTCAGAGGTATTGGTTACAAGCTAGAAGAGGTAAGTCCAGATGAAACATAATCTAAAATATCTAGCTAGTTATCTGTCTTGGTTACTTGTTCTCCTAGCATTTGATCTATTTACAGCTGTCCTGCTTTGGCTTTCAGATGTGAGAATGTTTCAAGCTCTCATCCTTCTCTATATTTTAGCCACCGTCCTGCTTTTTTTCATCCTATCTTTCTTACTTATAAGAAAAGAAAGAAAAAAAGCCGCTGCCTATAAATCCTTCATAGCCAATCCTAAGATCGATACTGAGCTTGAATTATTGAATTTATCAAGTGCCTCAGAGAAAGAAAGCATTGAAAAATAGCAGATACACTTTATCAAAAGCAGGCTCAAATAGGAAAACTCAACTCATTACTAGCCGAGTACGAGGACTATGTTGAAAAATGGGCGCATGAGATTAAACTTCCTTTATCGCTTCTTTCCCTCCTTTTAGACAATCAAAGTGACCAACTACCTGAGGATACTGCTTTTAAATTGGACTATGTGAAAAATCAAATCCAAGGAAATGTATCACAGATCCTATTCTACTACAGGGTGAAAAGTGAGAAAAATGATTTTCTATTTGAAGACCTTGACCTAGAAGAGTGTATCCAAGATCTTTTGGAGAACTTTGATCCCTTGCTCAAAGAAAAGAATTTTACGATTAAGTTAGAAAACATACAAGGAATCTGCTATACCGATCAACGCAGTTTTGGATTTATCCTGTCTCAAATACTAGCCAACGCCCTTAAATATAGCTCTGACAAACCAGAACTCAAGATTTCTATGTCAAGTGACAAGGGGCGCAAAACCCTGATTATTAGGGATAATGGGTGTGGAGTTAAAGCTTGCGACCTCCCTCATATCTTTGAAAAAGGATTTACAGGTGATTCAGGAGAGACAAGGAAAAAATCAACAGGCATGGGTCTCTATCTTGTCAAACAATTAGCAGATGCTTTAAAAATCGACATCGTAGTAAAATCCGAATGGATGCATGGATTTGAAATCTCTCTTTCTATTTCGTAATTTTTCGATTAAGAAAATTGCCTAGTCATAGAAAGCACATATTTTATCCCAAAAAGGAAAGCTGTACTGACCCCCAAAAGTTGGACAAATAATTATTGAAAGGATTTAGTTCTGTATTGCACAGGGCTAAGTCCTTTTAGTTTGACTTTAATTCGTTTGTTGTTTTAGTTCTGGAGAATAATAACGATTCATCACTTTCTTGACGATATCTATGCCATAACGGTCAATTAATTTCATCATGTATTTTAGACCAGAAATATCCACACCAAATCTTTTCGAAAGCTTTTTGAAGCTTTGTCCTTGCTTTCTTAGTTCATAAATCTGAACTTTATCTTCATAATTCAATTTCATAATAAAACACCCCAAAAGTTAGATTTTTTCTGTCTAACTTTTTGGGTGCAGTTCAAATTTCTGATGGGATTTTAATATTTCATGATAATTCTTACCAGAAAAACTTTCGATAAATTTTAGCAATCGTTAAAAAGATAGCATAAAGTACGCCTAAGATAGTTAAAACTATTTTTCCAGTACTCACTTCTGAACCGATGACCAATATATGAAAGAGAGGAGCGAGACCAGTACACACATATATCAAATAAACAATAACATTTATTTCACCAATCCCAGCAATAAAGTCTTTCATTTTTTTATTTTTCATTTACCTTCTCCAATAATCTACTTTTTAATTTAAGTATATTATAAACTTCAGAAATTTAAAAGAATGATCTGATTAAATTTTAAGTTTTTAACATCATCTACTTATGAATTCTGACAATCCAGATGTAGAACTATCCAAAACAGTAAAACCACTTGGTTCTACTGTCTCAATTCTAAAATGTTTGGCGTTTAGCTTTGCGCTCTGCACGTCCACGGGCACGACTTTCAGCGCGCTTGGTTTTACGGCGTTTTTCATCGACCGCCCATTGAATTTTCTTCTTATAGCCTGGTTTGACTTTTTTCTTTTTCTTTTTGACCAAGCCAATCATTTCGATATCCAGTTTTTCTTGTTTTTTCTCACGATTGGCACGACGGTCACGGTCATAAGTGTCTTGGAACTCTCCATCTTTAACAACCTTAGGTACAAACTTAATTCCTAATTTCTCCAACTCACGAATATCAGAGTCATCGCTTGGCTGATAAAGGGTAATGGCTGTACCTGGTAGACCATTACGTCCAGTTCGTCCAACACGGTGAACAAAGAAGGACAGGTCTTGTGGAATGGCATCATTGATAACATGGCTGACACCCTCAATATCAATCCCACGCGCAGCCAAGTCAGTTGCTACGATATACTCAAAATCAAGATTTTTCACCTGATTCATGATCCGTTTACGTTCACGAGGAGCAATATCTCCATGGATCTTAGCCACCTTTAATCCTTGAGCTGTTAGGTAGCTGTGCAATTCATCCGCACGAGTTTTTGTATTGACAAAAATCATGGCGAGATATGGCTGCATGACTTGAGTCAACTCATAAATCTGAGCGTTCTTGTCTCTACCCTTGGTCGAAATCAACCAGTTATCAATGGTATCAGAGATAACTGTCTTGGTCTTGATTTTCTCCATGACAGGATTTGACAAATATTTCTTCAAGAATGGTTGCAGTTTTTGTGGGATAGTTGCTGAAAAGACCATAAACTGCAAGTCTTTCGGAAGACTACCTGCAATCTTATCAACTGTTTCCAAGAATCCCATATCCAAGGTCATATCAGCTTCATCGACTACAAAGGTCTTAGCCTTATGGATAGCCAAATCACCAGACTTGACCAAGTCATAAATACGACCTGGAGTTCCTATAACGATATGTGGTTGATTACTTGCCAGTTTGTCAATCTGACGGGCCTTATCTGTACCACCAACATAGTTGGCAACACGAATCTCAACATCTGAATGAGCTGCAATCTGACGAGCTGCTTGATAAATCTGTGTTGCCAACTCACGACTTGGAGCTGTGATAACTGCCTGCACGCTATCGCTCTCTTCATCCAACTGTTGGAAAATCGGTAACAAGAAAGTATGGGTCTTACCTGAACCTGTTTTTGATTCACCAACCAAGTCACGACCTGCCAGGACAATAGGAATCAACTTTTCCTGCACCTCGGTAGGAGTCGTAAATTTCAACTCCTCCAAGGCTTTTTCTATATATTTTTTAAATTTAAATTGTGTAAATGACATAATTTCCTCGATTCTATCTATCTACTCATTATACCATAATTTAGTCTATTACAGGGGATGGATTTCCGTCAAGGATAATACCATGAACATTTTATCAACCAAGCATAGATAAGAAACACTCCTAGTTATGATGAACAAGGAGTGTTATAGGATTAATTGAGCTTCCATTCGTCTCTCAGCCAATCACAAAAATGATGATAACGTTCCTTAAGAGCTTCATGATGCCCATAAGCATCAAATGTGCAATAAGTCGAAGGGACTTTCTCTGAAATCAGATCATGTAGATCTCTGGCATAAATAGGAGCCTTAGACAGACGATTGGAATGATTGGCACCTTCTGTCTGACCATTTTGCAGATAAATCAGGCTTTGATTCTGTATCAAGTCATGTTCCCTACAAAATTCTGTAAATTCAGGATACCAGAAGGAACCACAGATAGAAAAGATACAGGTCGCAGGAAGATAACTACTATAGAGACTATAGACAGCAGCAAGACCACCCAGTGAATAGCCACCATAAGCAATTCTACTTTCATCAATCAAGTAGTCCTTTTGCAGAGTTGTTAGAATTCCTTGAAAGAGTTTCTGATGGTATTGGTCTACCTTCCCACCAAAATCTAGTGCCCCTTCTTTCAATGCATCAGACTGCCATGGTGTAAAGTCATCCAGACGATTTTCTGGAATCAAACCCACCAAAATTACAGATTGGGATAGATCTGACAAATAGTCCAATTGTCCATCATTTAAAAGAATCATTGGGTAGGCTTGTTGAGGATCATAGTTTGAAGGAAGACTGACCCTAACTCGAATCCCTTCCCAGTTAAACTCCTTATTTCTTGATAAAGTCATTGATCTTTTCAAGGGAATCAATCACTGCAGGACCGTAGTCCATCAACTCATCGTAAGAGATGGTCATGATTTTTTGATTCTTGATTGCTGGTACATTTTCCAAAACAGTATTTGCCTTCATCAAATCCACTGCTTTTTCATCCAACTTTTGATTTCGATCGCTGGTTACATAGATAATCAACTCTGGATCCATTGATACTAAGTTTTCCAAGCTCAAACCAGATGTTCCTGTTGCAACATTGGTATAACCAAGTTGGTTAAGCAAGCTTTCTTGAAGAGCTGACTTGTAAGCACCAAAGGTTTCGTCATTGTAAGCAACCATAATCAAAGCCTTTTTCTTTTCACCCTGTGTTTCTGGGTTGGCTTTTTTAACCGCATCGATTTTAGCTTGCAATTGTTCTGCGTATTGATTCGCCTTGTCTTGGACATTGAAAATGGTACCAAGATTCTTCACGTCTTCTACGATATTTCCTAAATCTTGTTGGATAGTTGAAAGTGAAGCTTTCTGCGTATAAACTGGGATTTTATTTTCATTCCAGGCACTAATAGTTCCCATTGACTTTTCAGAGAACATCATATTGCGTCCCATCAAGGCATCTGGTTCATAAGAAAGAACAGTTTCTTGTGAGACAGATTTTTTATCGCCAATGTGAGGGATAGCTTCAATGTCATCCTTGTATTTACCAGTTACAGCATTATCAGGATTGAGCATGCCGGCAATTTTATCCTTCAAACCGAGTTCAAGTAGGATTTCAGTTGTTGAAAGGTTGTTGGTGATGACCTTTTCAGGTGCCTTTTCAAAGACTTGTTCGACTTCATTTCCTTTAGCATCATACGTTTTGATGGTTACGGGATAGCTGGTTTCTGTATTGGCTTTTTGACTAGCTTCTGTTGTAGCTGGTGCCGTTGCTGTTTCTTTAGATGCGTTACCACAAGCTGCCAAAGATAAGGTAGCTACTGTTAGGAGCAAAATACTAAGTGATTTTTTCATGTTTTTCTTTTCCTTTTTAATGTTTATAAATAGTGAATCATGGCTTGCTGATCTTCTGTCCAAGTAACCTTACTTTGGACACCATAGACAGCCTGCAAAGACTCAGGTGTGATGGTCTCTTTTGGAGTTCCTTGGTATACTATCTCTCCTTCTTTCATCAGATAGAGATAGTCTGAATAGCGACAAGCTAGCTGAATATCATGCAAGACGGCTAACACATTGATATGGAGATGTTTGACAATGGTTAACAAGTCTAGCTGGTACTTGATATCCAAATGATTGGTCGGTTCATCTAAGAGCAAAAGGGTTGGCTCTTGAGCCAAGGCGCGTGCCAATAAAACCCGTTGTTTCTCTCCTCCTGATAGAGAAGAGTAGAGACGACTTCTCTTTTCGAGCATATCTACCTTGACTAGAGCATCCTCAACCAAGGCAAAGTCTTTTTCTTTTTCCTTTTGTAAGAAAGAGAGATGGGGTGTTCTGCCCAGCATAACGATTTCTTCAACCGTACAATCAAATTGGAGTTGATTGAACTGGGTGATGACTGCCATCTGTTTTGCCGTTTCCTTAACGCTCATTTGTTCCAAGGGTTTCCCATCAAGGGAAATCAAGCCTTGATCAGGCTTTTCCTGACGATAGAGAAGTTTCAGTAGGCTAGTTTTCCCACTGCCATTGGGTCCCAAAATCGTATGAAATTGCTTACCCTCAAGTTTGAGTGAGACTCCTTTGAGAATCTTTTTTTCTCCGATTCCAAAGTGAATATCCTGACACATTAAGTCCATATCAGACTCTCACCTCCCTTCGTCTACTTGCAACCATGTAGATAAAGAAAGGTGCACCTACTAGGGCTGTGAATATCCCAATCGGAAGCTCAGCATTTTGGATTAAAACACGAGCAAGAACATCTGCCCAGATAACAAAGAGGGCGCCAAGCAAGGTTGCTATCGGAAAAAGCCTTCTGTAGTTTGTACCCACCAAACTTCTCGCCAAATGTGGGGTAATCAAACCAACAAAGCCGATAATCCCACAGGTTGATACCAAGATAGCTGTCAGCACAGCCACAATAGCCACATAGAGATACCAGTAAACGTAGAGGAATCCCCAAAGTCAAGGCTACCTCATCACCCATCATCATGGCATTAAAAACACGGTATTGGGTAGAGAAAAATAAAAAGGCTATTCCCACGACTACTGCTGGCAGGGTTAAGTGAGCCCAGGAGATCCCTGCTAGAGAACCCATGGTCCAAAACTTGATGGTCATGACACTGTCAGCATTAGCACCAATTGAGATAATAAAATTTGAAAAAGCCAAAAAGAGTGCATTGACCACAGTCCCTGATAAAATGAGGCTAGAAGTTGTCATTCTTCCTTGCATGGAAGCAATGACTAAGACTGCAACTGTTGCCACAAGCGCTCCAAGGAAAGAGCCGAGACCAATCATGACTTTAAACCCAAGAATGATACTCAAAGTCGCACCAAAGGTTGCCCCAGCAGAAATTCCTAACACATAGGGCTCTGCGATTGGATTATTGACTGTTGACTGCATGACGCTACCACACATAGATAGGCCTGCACCAACAATTAAAGCGAGAAAAACCCGTGGCAATCTCATATTCCAGACAATCGCAAGTGTCGACTTCGAAAGGTCTCCAATATCCAACTGAGCTCCCATCTTACTTAATATAATCCGATAGGTATCGCTCAAACTAATTTGAACTGAACCCATAGAAACAGCTAGAAACAGAGAGATTCCCAATGCTCCTAGCAAAAAAGCAAGGAGAAAAAAATATCGCAGGTTTTGATGGTTTCCATAAAATTTGGAAAGCATGAAACCCTCCCTTTATCAAAGATTAAAAATTTAGACAATTTTCATAAATTAGTATACCACATTTCTAAAGCAGGGACAAGACTAGAAAAATATAGAAATAAGCCCTCTGAATTCAGAGGGCGATTTGAGCTCGGGCTAAAATCCTGGTGAAACAAAAAATCTCCCTAAAGGGAGACATGTCTGGTTTATTTTACCTTACAGTTCTAGGAACCGTAACCGAAGATTATACTTGAGTATATCGAGGTATGGTGACGAAAGTAAAAAAAGCTACTCAACTAGAGTAGCCTTATTTTCAAGATGTGCTCAATTGAACACGGCCTAAGCACTTGGCAAAAAAGATAAAATCTCCTAGAAACTGAAGTTTCTTCGTCAATTTTCCTATTTTTGCTTGGTGCTTTTGACGGCCTTTGTATCTTGAATTAACGACGAAGTCCTAGAGAGTTGATCAACTCACGGTAACGGTTAACGTCGTTTTTACGCAAGTATGCAAGCAAGTTACGACGGCGACCGATTTTCTTCATCAATCCACGGTAAGTAGCGTGGTCTTTTTTGTGTTGTTTGATGTGTTCGTTAAGGTGGTTGATTTCCCAAGTAAGGACAGCAACTTGAACCTCTACTGAACCTGTATCACCTTCGTGACGTGCATATTGTGCAATGATTTCATTTTTTTTCTCTTTTGAGATTGCCATGATGTTTCTCCTTTTTATTTGGCTTCATCCGAGTGACAGGTTGGCATGCCTGTAACCAAGAAGAAGTTATTTGTCTTTACGACAGTTCTTATTCTACCAATAACTAACTTCTTTGTCAACTGATTTACTATTCTTACCGCAAAAGTGCTATAATAGTTATAGGAAGGATATCTAAGTTGACATCTTGAAAAGAGAGAGGTGATTACCATGCGTAAATTCTCGCAATATCTCCCCTACTATCTGGTCATATTTTTCTTTTATTGGCCACTTTATGAGTTGTTATTATGGACTATTTCTGTCAACTCTACCTTAAAGGAGCTCACCATCGGCAACGTTATTATCTTCTCTCCACTGGTGACTTTCATAGTATCACTATGCTACTCTTATCGTTTCAAGTTCTCAGTTTGGTGGTTAATTGGAGTTGGCTTGCTCTTTTGCTTTACCATCATTACTTTCGGAGAATTTATCCTTCTCTACTTCCTAGCCTATGAAATCTTTGCCCTCGCGGGTATGGCTGTCGGTGCCGCTATTAAGAATCTAGTGCAAAAACTGAAAAGGAAAAAACTTTCACAAAATCCTTGAAAAATCTCACAATCATGCTATAATAATGCATAGAGACAAGTCACTTAGACCCTTTCTACCAGAGAGTGCGTGGTTGCTGAGAACGCATAGGAAGCCTAAACTGATACTACTCTACTGACTTTTATGCAAACATAAAACGGTGGCCACGTTAGAGCCAATCAGAGGTGTCCCTCTTTTTGAGGAACATAAATGAAGGTGGAACCACGTTGCGACGTCCTTTTTAGGATGTCGCTTTTTGTTTGGAGAACTATTATTTCTGGCTTAGGATAGAATATAAACAAAAATTGAATATGGAGGTTGATATGAAGAAAGTATTGCCCTGGGTGATTACCTGTATCTACCTAATAGTCTATGTATGGCTAATGAAAACTCTTAGTCTATGGGGCTTGGAGTACATTGTTGTCTTTTCATTTTTTGCATTTGTTCCTCTTATACCATTTCTTGCTCCTTTTCTCGGTATCTTAATGTTTTTTAAGAAAAAGAGACTCGTTATAGCAGGATATCTTCTAAGTCTTACTGCTGGGATTTATCTGTTCAATGCACTAAGAAGCTATCCGATAAGGATATACATGAGTGGTGAAATGACTGATGAGCAATATTTGTCTTTAATCCTTTCCTTGGTAAGTTATTTACTTATTTCTACAGTTTGTTTTATTTGTAGAATGAAAATGTTAAAGCATCATTCAGTTAGATAAGCAAATATTATTGTTCTTTATAACTAACCCATCTCTATTTCTTCAAACCTCTATTTTAAAATACGATAAATTTTTAAGGAGAAAATCATGATTAAGATTACTTTCCCAGATGGCGCTGTTCGTGAATTCGAATCTGGCATTACAACTTTTGAAATTGCTCAATCAATCAGCAATTCCCTAGCTAAAAAAGCTCTTGCTGGTAAGTTTAACGGCAAATTGATTGACACCACTCGTGCTATTACTGAAGACGGAAGCATCGAAATCGTGACACCCGATCACGAAGATGCTCTTCCAATCTTGCGTCACTCAGCTGCTCACTTGTTCGCTCAAGCTGCTCGTCGCCTTTTCCCAGACATTCATTTGGGTGTCGGTCCAGCTATCGAAGATGGTTTCTACTACGATACAGATAACCAAGCTGGTCAAATCTCTAACGAAGACCTTCCTCGCATCGAAGAAGAAATGCAAAAAATCGTTAAAGAAAACTTCCCATCTATCCGTGAAGAAGTGACTAAAGACGAGGCGCGTGAAATCTTCAAGAACGACCCATATAAATTGGAATTGATTGAAGAACACTCTGAAGATGAAGGTGGTTTGACCATCTACCGTCAAGGTGAATATGTAGACCTTTGCCGTGGGCCACACGTCCCATCAACAGGCCGTATCCAAATCTTCCACCTTCTCAATGTAGCAGGTGCTTACTGGCGTGGAAATAGCGACAACGCTATGATGCAACGGATCTACGGTACAGCTTGGTTCGACAAGAAAGACTTGAAGAACTACCTTCAAATGCGTGAAGAAGCTAAGGAACGTGACCACCGTAAACTTGGTAAAGAGCTTGATCTCTTCATGATTTCTCAAGAAGTTGGTCAAGGTCTTCCATTCTGGTTGCCAAATGGGGCGACAATCCGTCGTGAATTAGAACGCTACATCGTCGATAAAGAGTTGGCTTCTGGCTACCAACACGTTTACACTCCACCGCTTGCTTCTGTAGAACTTTACAAGACTTCTGGTCACTGGGATCATTACCAAGAGGACATGTTCCCAACTATGGATATGGGAGATGGGGAAGAATTTGTCCTTCGCCCAATGAACTGCCCACACCACATTCAAGTCTTCAAGCACCATGTTCACTCATACCGTGAATTGCCAATCCGTATCGCTGAAATCGGGATGATGCACCGTTACGAAATCTGGTGCCTTGACTGGTCTTCAACGTGTGCGTGAAATGTCTCTCAACGACGGTCACCTCTTTGTAACTCCTGAACAAATCCAAGAAGAATTCCAACGTGCCCTTCAGTTGATTATCGATGTGTATGAAGACTTCAACTTGAATGAATACCGTTTCCGCCTCTCTCTTCGTGACCCTCAAGATACTCACAAGTACTTTGATAACGATGAAATGTGGGAAAATGCCCAAACCATGCTTCGTGCTGCCCTTGATGAGATGGGTGTTGATTACTTTGAAGCTGAAGGTGAAGCTGCCTTCTACGGACCAAAATTGGATATTCAGGTTAAGACTGCCCTTGGAAAAGAAGAAACCCTTTCTACTATCCAGCTTGACTTCTTGCTTCCAGAACGCTTCGACCTTAAATACATCGGAGCTGATGGTGAAGAACACCGTCCAGTTATGATTCACCGTGGTGTTATCTCAACCATGGAACGCTTCACAGCTATCTTGATTGAAAACTACAAAGGTGCTTTCCCAACATGGCTTGCCCCACACCAAGTGACTCTTATCCCAGTTTCGAACGAAAAACACGTAGACTACGCTTGGGAAGTAGCTAAGAAACTCCGTGACTGTGGTGTTCGTGCCTATGTGGATGAACGCAATGAAAAAATGCAGTTCAAGATCCGTGCTTCTCAAACTCAAAAAATTCCTTACCAATTGATCGTTGGTGACAAGGAAATGGAAGAGCAAGCCGTAAACGTTCGCCGTTATGGTCAAAAAGAAACTGAAACTATGCCAGTAGATGCATTTGTAGAATTGATTCTCGCAGATATTGCCAACAAATCACGAGTTGAAAAATAAACCATATAATCTGGGACAAAATCCCAGCTACTAAAAAAGCAACAACTATTTCAGTTGTTGCTTTTTATATTTTGTTTCACCTGAGTTAGTAGTGATTGATCAAATCACCACAAATAGTATCCTCATCAACAATCCTTTCTATCCATTAACTTTTGGATATAGGATATCCTCCCAAGATTTGCTTCCATGAGTTAGATAAGCTGACTATCCTCAGTCCTTGTCTGCTTCATTTTCTTTTGCGCGATCGTTTTGTAAATCTTTTTCAGAGAGTTTTTGTTCGATATACTTGTCAATGTTTTCGTAAAATTCCTTGGTCGTCTCACTATCTAATTTTGCCGAATTATGGAATTGCTTGACTTTCAATTGAACAGATTGAATACCGTAAGAGGCTTGTTTTTGGCGAATGGTTTCTAATTCTTCTTCTGAAATCGGATCTCCAACAACCGTCAAGACTAATTCATTATTACTTGACTTGTAGACTTGATTAATGACCGTATGATTGTCGAACTCATTTTCTACAAACTGTTTGATCCCTTCTTTTCGCGCTTGATCCATCGTCAGAGTGACTGCTGAATAGCTGGCTGGAAGGACCAATAATACAATCAAGGAGATCAATCCAATTTTCATTTTAATGTTTAGCTCATTAAATGAACTTAAGGGAGATTTTCTCATCAAAAATCTTGTTCCAACAATATTGGTTAACATGATAAAGACACAGTTAATCAAGAAAAGATAGAGAGCCCCGAATAAAAATCGCACATTTCCATTAGCTAAACCATAGCCTGCAGTACAGATAGGTGGCATCAGAGCTGTTGCAATAGCTACTCCAGGCACGATATTGTTTGCTTCTTTTTTCCTTGAACCAATTACTCCTGCTATCCCACCAGCAATAGCAATGAGAACATCCCAAATGGTTGGAGAGGTTCGTGCAATCAACTCGCTACTTGCATAAGATAAGGGAGAAATCCAGAAATATAGAGTCGAGACAAGCAAACTGACCAATACTTGAGTAAATAAAACCTCTAGAGATTGCTTGATTAAACGCGTATCAAAAATAGCTAAACCGAATCCCAGTCCAACAATCGGTGTCATAAGAGGGGAAATCAGCATGGCTCCAATAATGACAGCTGTTGAATTCATATTTAGACCTATAGAGGCAATAAAAATCGCACACATCAAAATCACTGTATCTCTTAATCGAACATGAAGGTCATCATATAATTTCTCACGGTATTCACGTGTTGAATAGTTTCCGGACATTGGTTACTCCTTTTATTTCATATAATCTTGTTTCTGCATGGATGATGGTAGAGAGACATCTGTCCAATATTACATATTTTTAATTCTCACCTGTCATTCTTTTGAAAATAATCCTTTAAATATCCATCAGTCCATCCTTGATATTATATCAAAAAAATTTTTACAACCTTTCTCTGAAGAACTCAATCAATTTAAAAGATAGAGAAATGAAGAAATTTTTGTATCCTTATCCGAAGAAGAAGAAAAACGATATCTCCTCTGAAAGTAGATACCGTTTTTAATGTTTAAACATGGTGAGTTTGTAGCAGCAATCCTAGCTGATATCGCCAACAAATCGCGTGTTGAGAAATAAACCATTTAACCTGGAACAAAATCTCAGTCACCTAAAAAGCAACAACTATTTCAGTTGTTGCTTTTTTGATGCTTCTGTCTCTATATTTGAACAATCTTGCGATAGCTTCTTGAAGTAATCATAAAGATAAGTACGTAGATGAGAGCAAAGATACCACAAATAGAGAGTGTTACACTTAACATCATTGCTGTATCTACTACCCCAATGACCTTAAGAATCAAACTTAACATATGATAGGCAAATGCCAAGTGAAGAAAGGCAAAGATTACAGGGAGGAAGAAGACGGTCAAGACCTGCTTGTTAATAGTTTGCTTGATTTGTTTTTGGTCCAAACCTACTTTTTGCAGGATGACAAAGCGTTCACGGTCTTCATAACCTTCTGAGATTTGTTTATAGTAGATGACCAGAACAGTTCCGACCATAAAGATAATGGATAGGAAAATACCGATAAAGAAAACACCACCAAAGAGGGCACTCATCTGAGCACTAGCATCTGATAGATTACTACCATAAACATAGCTACCTTCAGTGTTTAATTGAGCATTAAACTTTTGTAGATATTTTTCATACTCGTCAGCGACCTTGAGTTGTTCTTCTTCGCTGGCATTTACATTCATGCCACCGTAAAACTGATTATAGATAGCCGAACCTGGGAATTGATCCAAAAAGGCTTGTAAATCAGGCACAACAAGGTAATTGTAATCAGCAGTCAAAATATTAAACTGATTTGGGACATGGTTGACAATGAAATCTTTATTAAATTCTTCTTTTATAGAAAATTGATGATCATTTAGAGTTAGAGCTTTCTGTTCTTTAACTCCCTCATTCTTTGCAAAGAGTCCGACCTCATTTCCTGATAGAGACAGTTTTTGACCAGTCATATTTTCATAATCTTTTTGGTCAAATACCATGAAAACTGTTGTGGGTTGGACACGGTTTTGTCCTTTTTCAAAAATGGTTAACTTAGTTCCTTCTTGGTTCGCAACACCAAAGTAAGTATAACGAAGCACTTCTTTCTCTTTAATCGTATAACCTTTGTCACTTGCAAACTGGCTCAAGAGTTTGTCCAAATCTTCTTTTTCAACATTTTGCCCTGAAACCCCAAAATCATGAGGATTTAGAACTTTTTTAAAGCTTTCTGAGGCATTGAAAATACTAGTCGCTGCTGACATGGTTACCAGAACCATTGTTGACAAAATAGCGATAGTTGCTAGTCCAACCGCATTTTTCTTCATACGGAAAATCAAGTTAGACACTGAGATGAGATTATTTGGTTGGTAATAATATTTCTTGTTTTTCTTCAAGATTTGTAGAAAAACTGTAATCCCTGCATTAAACAAGAGATAGGTCCCAAAGATAACCAGTAAAACAGCTAGGAAGAAAGTTGTGAGAGCTGTAAGGGGATCTTTTACCGTAAGGGCAAGATAATAGCCAATCCCTAAACTAATCGAACCAAGAATAGTTTGGAGAGGTAGGAAACGACCTTTTTTCTCTCCACTAGCTTTCTCACGTGAGAGCTGGAGGGCATTCATACGGGCGATTCGAAGGGCATTTAGGAACATGAGGCCTAGGAAAATCAAGCCAAAAACAACAAGTACTGTAATGACAACTTTCATCTGGAAGGTAGCGACCAGTTCAACCTTTAATTTCATCAGTTTGAGCAAGAAAGCGAAAATCAGATTGTCAAAGAGGGCACCAATCCCAATCCCAGCAGTGACTGTTACAAGCCCAAATATCAAGAGTTCCTTAAAAGTCATACTAATCAGATGGCGCTTCTCCAAGCCCAACATGCCATAAATTCCTAGTTCCTTAGAACGATTTTTCATGACAAAACTATTGGCATAGAGGACGATAATGGCTGACGCAAGGGTGACGACAAACATACCAAATCCAAGAGTAGCTTGAATCGTTTCACCTCCACGGATTTCTGCAATCTTTGGATTGAAGGTTAGAGAGTAAAAGAGATAGGTGACGGTGACTGCCAAGAGAACAGCCAGTGCAAAGGGATAATAGAGTTTGTGGTTTTTGATTAAGTTGGAAATGGCCAACTTATTGGTTAATCGAAACATACTAGTTCACCTCACTTGCCATAACAGTCAAGGTGTCAGAGATTTCTTGGAACATCTGACGCTCTGTCTTGTCTCCACGGTAAATTTGGTTGTAAAGAATGCCGTCCTTGATAAAGAGAACACGCTTTGGCCCTGCTGGCCGCTGCCGTTGAGTGGGTTACCATGAGAATGGTTTGGCCACGTTCATTGATTTCATCAAAAACATCGAGTAAGGCTGCCGATGACTTGGAATCAAGGGCTCCTGTTGGTTCATCAGCAAGGAGAATTTCTGGTTCTGTAATGATGGCGCGTGCAACTGCTACCCGTTGTTTTTGCCCTCCAGAGATTTCATAAGGGTACTTCTCCTGCAATTGATTGATGCCAAGATTTTCGGCCGTCACGACCAATTTTTTCATCATTTCTGTAATAGGCTTTCTAGACAATACCAAAGGGAGTAAGATATTGTCTTTAACAGAAAGCGTATCTAACAAATTGAAGTCTTGGAAGACAAAGCCTAACTTTTCACGACGGAAGCTTGATGCTTCAGAATTTTTAATGGTGGCTGTGTCAGTTCCGTTTAGGAAGACCTGCCCACGCGTTGGCTTGTCAAGCATAGCAAGAATATTGAGTAGAGTAGATTTTCCAGATCCAGACTCACCCATGATAGCGACGTAGTCGCCTTTTTCAACGGTAAAGTGAATATCTTTCAGGGCTTCTACTTGGTTGCCTTGAAAGCGAGTTTTATAAATCTTTTGAACGTGTTTTACATCTAATACTGTCATTTTAACTTCTCCTTTTTAATATCCCATTAATTGAAACTGAGCTTGCATCATTTCGATGCCGATTTGAACTCGCTCGATATCCTTTGGACTTGGCTTACTTGTATGTTTCTTTTGTAAAATTGTTTTCATGGTTCCTCTCCTTTTTCTTTATGCTCTAAGTTTACTCCAAAAAAAGAGGGCTTGCCATAACATAACCTTACAAAAGAGGACTTTAATCTTACATTTTTGTAAGATTACATTTTTATCTAATTGAAGCCTTTTTTCTCACTATATCAAGGTCTAAAGAAGAGCTTGAAAGGTTTCTTCCAAGCTCTTCACAATTTTTATCATTCAATCAGTAAATTCACTTCGGAGAACTTAATCCGCACGGTTGTTCCTTGACCAAGCTCGGATTCTATTTGAATCTGATGTCCTAATTCTTGGCTGATTTTCTGGGTTAGATAGAGCCCAAGTCCAGATGACTGCTGGGTCATTCGACCATTATATCCTGAAAATCCACGTTCAAAGACTCGCAATCGATCACTGTTTTTGATACCAATACCAGTATCTTTGATGCAAAGGTCTGAACCTTCCATGTAGATTTCAACCCCACCTGCATTTGTGTACTTGAGGCTATTTGACAGGATTTGTTCAATAACTACCAACAGCCATTTCTTATCCGTCACAATGCTTCTATCCAAGTCATGCAGATTGATACTTAGACCTTTCTGGATAAAGAAAATGGCATATTTGCGAATGACTTCCTTGACCAGATCTTCTATATTTTCTTTCTTCAAAACCAAATCATCATGGAAGCTTTCTAAGCGTAGATATTGAAGTACGAGATTGGTATATGAATCAATCTTAAAAATTTCCTGCTCCAACTGTTGCTTCAGTTGACGTTCTGCCACCTCACTTACAAGGAGTTTACTGGCTGCAATTGGTGTTTTTATCTGATGAACCCAGAGTGTATAGTAGTCCACCAAATCATTATAGCGGTTTTCAGCATCTGATTTCTTTTGATAGAGTTCAGATTCACTTTTCTCCAATTTTTCAGTTAGAAGGACTTCCATTGGTGACTTAGCTTTTCTTTCCCCATAGAGCAATTCCTTACGATAACGTTGCAATTCTATCAAGAAATCAAATACCAAAAACAAAAATGTCAAAAATGTAGATAGAAAGAAGAAATAGTTAAAGTAGGGCCCTTGCTTATCAAACAAGATTTCAAAGAGAAAAAGCAAACCTGTAAGCGATAGAATAAAAGCAAAAAAACGGCTACGCGAACGGATATAAGCTAGAAAAAAACTTTTAATATCAAGCATGTTTTAATCCATACCCTATCCCTTTCTTAGTTTCGATAAAACCAATCAAACCTTCTTCCTCCAGTTTTTTGCGCAAGCGAGCGACATTAACAGATAAGGTATTGTCGTCGATAAAAAAGTCACTGTTCCAGAGTTCCCGCATCAAGTCGTCACGCGCTACGATATTTCCAGCATGCTCAAATAAAACTCGCAAAATTTGAAATTCATTCTTTGTTAGGCTGATAGCTTTGCCATTGACATGCACATCCATAGACTTGGTATTGAGAATAACTCCAGCATACTCTAGGAGACTCTCATCTCGTCCAAATTCATAGGAGCGGCGCAATAATCCTTGTACCTTAGCTAAAAGGACCTGCTGGTCAAAAGGCTTGGTCACAAAATCGTCAGCTCCCATATTAATAGCCATCACGATGTCCATAGCCTGGTCTCTTGAAGACAGAAACATAATAGGAACTTTGGAAATCTTGCGAATCTCCTGACACCAATGATAACCATTAAAGAGAGGCAATCCAATATCCATCAGGACCAGATGAGGCTCAGACTGAACAAATATCGTCAGAACTTCCATAAAGTCTTCTACCATGACTACGTCAAAACCCCATTCGGAGAGCATTTTCCCAACTTGCTGACGGATTACTGGATCATCTTCTACTAGTAAAATCTTGTGCATCTGCTCCTCCTTTTTTTATATTATAGCAAAATTCTTCTCACTACTAGCGAAATTGATGCAAATCTGATATGATAAAAGTTAAGAAAGGAATTCTCATGGCCAATATTTTTGACTATCTAACTGATGTTCAATACGATTCTTTTTATGATCTTCCCTTAAATGAACTGGATGTACTTGCTTTGACAGAGCTGACTTATCTTCCTTTTGATAACCTATTGGACCAGCCAGTCAATCGTTTAAGCGATGTCGCAACAGGTGTTCCGCGAGAAAGCACCATGCTGACCAATAAAGAACGTCTGCAACTCCTCGATCAGTTATCCCAGCACAAACGTTTTAAAAATAGCAAACTCTCTAACTTTGTAAACGAGGTTGATACGGAGCAACAGAAACAGTTCGCTGCTATGACCTATCGCCTTGATTTAGATACTTATCTGATTGTCTTTCGAGGTACAGACGATAGTATTATTGGTTGGAAGGAAGATTTCCATATGACCTACATGAAGGAAATACCTGCCCAAAAACATGCTCTTGAATACTTGGAAGAATTCTTTACCCAACATCCAAAACAAAAAGTGATTGTAGCTGGACATTCTAAAGGTGGGAATCTGGCTGTCTATGCTGCCAGTCAAATCCAGCCTGAATTGCAAGAAAAAGTCTCCGCAGTTTATACCTATGACGCACCTGGTTTGCAGGCTCATCTGACTGAGACCACTGGTTATCAAGATGTTATTCCAAAAATTCACCGTTTCGTCCCACAAGGTTCTGTCATTGGCATGATGCTGGAAGTTCCTGATACTCCTATCGTCGTCAAATCTACGGCTCTCGGAGGAATCGCCCAACACAGCACCTTTAGCTGGCAAACTGAAGGACACCACTTTGTCCAACTAGAGGCCATCAGTAGCGAGAGTCTCCAAATTAAAGACACTCTCAAAGAATGGGTGGACAGTGTTCCCGATGAGGAATTGGAGCTCTACTCCGATCTCTTCTTTGGTACCATTCTAGAGTCTGGAATCAGCTCCATTAATGAACTATCTTCAAAAAATGCCATTGAACATGTTCGACAACTTGTTTCTCAAGCCCAGACACTGGAACCTGAACAAGTTGAAATCTTAAAAAATCTGACACAACTCCTACTGGATGCTCGTTTCCAAGCCTGGAAGAATCATTTTTAATAACAAGAAAGTCCCTTCCTTTATGGAGGGACTTTCTTGTTGATTCCTTATTTTATTCTTCTGTGTTATACTAGTAGGAGTAAATTCTTTGAAAGAGGAAATCCTATGAAAATCCATAAAACTGTGAACCCTGTTGCCTATGAAAACACTTATTATCTCGAAGGAGACCAACACCTGATTGTTGTTGATCCGGGTAGCAACTGGGAGGCTATTCGCAAGACTATCGAGAAAATCAACAAACCAATCTGTGCGATTCTTCTGACCCACACTCACTACGACCATATTATGAGTCTTGACTTGGTCAGAGATACTTTTGGAAATCCTCCGGTATATGTAACAAAAAGTGAAGCATCTTGGCTCTATACTCCTGTTGACAATCTCTCAGGTCTCCCTCGTCATGATGATATGGCAGACGTCGTATGTAGACCAGCTGAACAGACCTTTGTCTTTCATGAAGAATACCAAATCGAGGAGTTTCGTTTTACAGTACTCCCAACTCCAGGCCACTCTATCGGTGGAGTATCCTTTGTCTTTCCGGATGCCCAACTAGTCATAACAGGTGATGCCCTTTTCCGAGAAACCATTGGTCGGACAGACTTACCAACTGGTAGTATGGAACAACTCCTTCATAGTGTCCAAACCCAGCTCTTCACCCTTCCAAACTACGATGTCTATCCAGGACATGGTCCGGCTACGACTATCGCTCACGAAAAAAGCTTTAATCCATTTTTCTAAAACATAAAAAGAGGTTGGGACAAAAGATCCCGACCTCACTTTTTATTAGTAATCAAACTTTGACGCGGTAGCTGATTGAACTTTTTGTTCGTCTTTTAGACTCCAAAAATCTCCTAATCATCCTCGCGGGGCTGGGACTACGAAATCGAGACTTTGTCTATCGATTTCTGTCCCACCGCCTTTTTGATTACCAAATAATCACTCGGTCTTCTGGTGAGCGCCACATTCCATCGCCTTCTTTGACATCATAGGTTGTAAAGAAGTCATCAAAGTTTGGTACTTGGACATTGACGCGAAGTTTAGCTGGGGCGTGCACATCAACGCTGGCCATGAGTTTCATTAACTCTGGGCGGCCTTTCATACGCCAGATACGAGCAAAGTTATGGAAGAACTCTTCAGCTGAGAAGTCTGGCTCTCTCTTAGCAGCTTCTAGCGCTGCAGCGATTCCTCCAAGGTCGGCAACGTTTTCGGATACAGTTAATTTCCCATTGATTTTTGCACCGTAAGATTCTTGACCATCAAACTGGTCGATAACCTTCTGTGTTTTTTCTTTAAAGGCTGCGTAGTCGCTCTCTGTCCACCAATCCTTGAGACTTCCATTTTCATCAAAGGAAGCTCCATTTGTATCAAAGGCATGAGAAATTTCATGGGCGATAACCGCTCCGATACCACCATAGTTGGCAGAAGATGACTGATGCAAATCATAGAATGGAGTCTGCAAGATAGCAGCTGGGAAGACAATCAAGTTCTTTTGTGGATTGTAGTAGGCATTGACCATATGAGCAGGCATTCCCCACTCCTTGTAGTCAACCGGCTGATTCCACTTGCTCCAACTGTGCTTGATTTCTACACGCGCAAAGGCTAGGGCATTCTCAAAGAGGCTAGCAGATTCATCCACTACCTTGTCCTTATAGCGAGCTGGCAGTTCTTCTGGATAACCGATATAAGGCTTGATGACATTGAGTTTGACGATGGCTTTTTCTCGAGTTTCAGGAGTCAACCAGTCATTTTTAGCCAAACGTTCCTTATAAACGTCAATCATGGTCGCCACTTTTTTCTCTACGTCCGCCTTAGCTTCTGGAGAGAATTTTTCGTGGGCATACCAAAGACCGAGGGCTTGTTTAAATGGTCCTTGAGCTAAGTGGTAAGCAGCCTTGCGTTTATCTTGGGCTTCTGGAACACCTGAAAGAGCACGGCCATAAGCACCTGACAAGATACGAATCTCATCTGTCAAATAGCTCGTTGAAAGGTTGACCACACTCAAGATCAAGCTTGCCTTGAGCAAAGGCCAAGCTTCTTCACTATAGAATTGCTCTGCCGCTTGCCAGAAACGTTCCTCATCTACGATAACCTTGTCTGGTACTTGTCCAAGAACGGCTTGGAAGAAGTCATCCAAAGGTAGGGCAGGAGCGAATTTTTTGAAATCTTCATAAGAATATGGATGGTAGAGTTTGGCATATTCTGAACTTTCTTCATTAGAGAGCACCACTGCCGCAATTCGGCAATCCAATTCTAGTCTTTTCTCTAGCAAGTCTTCAATTTCTTCATTAGAGAAATCATAAGCCTTGAGAAGATTTACGCTGGTTTCTTTCCAAAGAGTCAAGAGTTCTTCGCGCTGAGGATGGTCTTCTGCATAGTAGGTCGTATCTGGCAAGATTGTGCTTGGAGCGCTAGCCCATAGAACATTGATTCTAGCATCCATAAAGTCTGGCGATACACCAAAAGGAAGAAAGTTTGGTTTGCCAGCAAGCTCAAACTCTGCTAGTTTAGCTGTAAAATCCGCAAAAGTCTCCAATTCTTGGAATTCTTTAAGAAGTGGTAAGACAGGTGTGATACCGTCAGCTTCTCTCTTGTCAAAATCACGAACTAGGCGGTGGTATTTGACAAAGTTTGCCAAGATAGCATCCTCAGGCACCTCTTGACCTGCCAACCACTTGTCTGTTGTCGCCAGCATCAGGTCTTCAATTTCCTGGTCTAAATCAACAAAACCTCCCGTTTGAGACTTATCTGCTGGAATTTCAGCTGTCTTCTGCCATTCTCCATTGATTGCATCATAAAAATCGTCTTGATAACGTGTCATCTTGTTCTCGCTTTCATTTGTATTTGTTTATTTGTTTTTAGCTTAACAAAAATTACCTGGGAATGCAATTAAAAATGCCGTCTCTTACTGATCGATTTCATCATTAATATTTTAAATTTTTACCAAAATTAACTTGACTTAAAAATAAAATTAAGGTATATTAAAATCCAGGAGGAATATAAGTTTATGATACGTATCGAAAACCTCAGTGTCTCCTACAAAGAAACGTTGGCACTTAAGGATATTTCACTAGTGCTCCAAGGACCAACAATTACCGGAATCATTGGTCCAAACGGTGCTGGAAAATCAACATTATTAAAAGGTATGCTGGGAATTATCCCTCATCAAGGTCAGGCATTTCTCGATGACAAGGAAGTTAAAAAATCCTTACACCGAATTGCCTATGTCGAACAAAAAATCAATATCGACTACAACTTTCCCATCAAGGTCAAGGAATGTGTCTCGCTAGGACTATTTCCCTCTATTCCTCTCTTTCGCAGTTTAAATGCTAAACATTGGAAAAAAGTAGAGGAAGCCCTTGAAATCGTCGGCCTAGCTGACTACGCTGAACGTCAAATCAGTCAACTGTCTGGAGGTCAATTCCAGCGGGTCTTGATTGCCAGATGTTTGGTGCAGGAAGCCGATTATATCCTCTTGGATGAACCCTTTGTTGGGATTGACTCTGTCAGTGAGGAAATCATCATGAATACGCTGAGAGATTTGAAAAAAGCTGGTAAGACGGTTCTCATCGTTCACCACGACCTCAGCAAGGTTTCCCACTACTTCGATCAAGTCTTACTTGTCAATCGAGAAGTGATTGCCTTTGGTCCAACCAAAGAAACCTTTACCGAAGCCAATCTCAAAGAAGCTTACGGTAATCGACTCTTTTTCAATGGAGGTGACCTATGATTGCAGAATTTATCGATGGATTGCAAAAATTCCATTTCCTACAAAATGCCTTGATAACAGCTATTGTCGTCGGGGTCGTAGCTGGAGCTGTGGGATGTTTCATCATTCTACGTGGGATGTCACTCATGGGAGATGCTATTTCACATGCTGTCTTACCAGGTGTAGCCCTCTCCTTCATCTTAGGCGTTGACTTCTTTATCGGAGCCATTGTCTTTGGATTGCTAGCTGCTATCATCATTACCTACATCAAGGGGAACTCGATTATCAAAAGCGATACCGCCATCGGCATTACCTTTTCTTCTTTCTTAGCCCTCGGTATCATCTTGATTAGTGTCGCTAAAAGTTCAACTGACCTTTTCCATATCCTTTTTGGTAATATTCTAGCCGTCCAAGATACGGATATGTTTATCACTATGGGCGTAGGGGCGGTCATTCTCTTGTTAATCTGGATTTTCTTCAAGCAACTCTTGATCACTTCCTTTGATGAACTCTTAGCTAAAGCCATGGGAATGCCTGTCAATTTCTATCACTACCTCCTCATGATACTCCTGACTCTCGTGTCTGTGACAGCCATGCAAAGTGTTGGAACTATCCTGATTGTAGCCATGCTGATTACCCCAGCTGCAACTGCTTATCTGTATGCTAATAGCCTGAAAAGTATGATTTCCTTTCCTCAACCTTTGGAGCTACAGCTTCAGTTTTGGGACTCTTTATTGGCTATAGTTTAAACTTAGCAGCTGGTTCTAGCATCGTACTTACAGCTGCTAGCTTCTTCTTAATCAGTTTCTTTATCTCTCCTAAACAACGATATTTGAAACTGAAAAATAAACATTTGTTAAAATAAGGGGCAAAACCCCAATAAATTGGAGGATCTAATGAAAAAATTAGGTACATTACTCGTTCTCTTTCTTTCCGTTATTGCTCTTGTAGCATGTGCTAGCGGAAAAAAAGATGCAGCTTCTGGTCAAAAACTAAAAGTTGTTGCTACAAACTCAATCATCGCTGATATTACTAAAAATATTGCTGGTGACAAGATTGATCTTCACAGTATCGTTCCGATTGGACAAGACCCACACGAATACGAACCACTCCCTGAAGATGTTAAGAAAACTTCTGAGGCTGACCTCATTTTCTATAACGGTATCAACCTTGAAACAGGTGGCAATGCTTGGTTTAGCAAATTGGTAGAAAATGCTAAGAAAACTGAAAACAAAGACTACTTTGCAGTCAGCGAAGGCGTTGACGTTATCTACCTTGAAGGAAAAAATGAAAAAGGAAAAGAAGACCCACACGCTTGGCTTAACCTTGAAAATGGAATTATCTTTGCTAAAAATATCGCCAAACAATTGAGCGCTAAAGATCCTAACAACAAGGAATTCTATGAAAAAAATCTCAAAGAATATACTGATAAGTTAGACAAACTTGATAAAGAAAGTAAGGATAAATTTAATAACATCCCTGCTGAAAAGAAACTCATTGTAACCAGCGAAGGAGCATTCAAATACTTCTCTAAAGCCTATGGTGTCCCAAGTGCTTACATCTGGGAAATCAATACTGAAGAAGAAGGAACACCTGAACAAATCAAGACCTTAGTTGAAAAACTTCGCCAAACAAAAGTTCCTTCACTCTTTGTAGAATCTAGTGTGGATGACCGTCCAATGAAGACTGTTTCTCAAGACACAAACATCCCAATCTACGCGCAAATCTTTACTGACTCTATCGCAGAACAAGGTAAAGAAGGCGACAGCTACTACAGTATGATGAAATACAACCTTGATAAAATTGCTGAAGGATTGGCAAAATAATCCATTAAAAAACGTCAGTCACCTTGAATTGGCGTTTTTTGTCTATTTAAATTTCGGTCAAATTATTGGAAGAGTCTGAACATTTAATGTAAAATGAAAGAAAAAAGATTGGAGTAGCTTATGACTACATTCCTTGGAAACCCTGTTACGTTTACAGGAAAACAACTACAAATAGGAGACAAAGCACTTGATTTCTCTCTCACAACGACTGACCTCTCTAAAAAAACACTGGCTGACTTTGAAGGCAAGAAAAAAATCTTGAGTGTCATCCCTTCTATCGATACAGGTATCTGCTCGCTACAGACTCGTCGCTTTAACCAAGAATTGGCTAGCTTAGACAACACTGTTGTCCTAACAGTATCTATGGACCTCCCCTTCGCTCAAAAACGCTGGTGTGGTGCTGAAGGAATTGAGAATGCCATCATGCTTTCAGACTACTTCGATCACTCCTTTGGACGCGATTATGCCCTCTTAATCAATGAATGGCATCTGCTTGCACGCGCAGTTTTTGTTCTCGATACCGATAATATCATCCGCTACGTCGAATACGTAGACAATATCAACAGCGAGCCAGACTTTGAAGACGCTATTGCAGCTGCAAAAGAACTCAACTAAGTCAAGCTCTTGTAGCAATAGAGAGTGGGACAGAAATCGGTAATTCGTTAAAATTCGATTTCGTCGTCCCACCTCCGCACAGTTGAGTAGGGCTGTAAAAGCTGATGAAATCAGCGTAGTAGAGTCCACTCAACCACTGCGTCTTGCTCGACAATCCAAAGACAATTGAGAGGCTAGGACTTTTGTCCCAGCCTCTTTTTTGGTATACTAGATGGAGATAATAAACAAGGAAATGCGAATGACACCAAATAAAGAAGACTACTTAAAATGTATTTATGAGATTGGCATGGATGTTCCTAAGATTACCAATAAGGAAATTGCTGCTCGAATGCAGGTATCTCCTCCAGCTGTAACTGAAATGATTAAACGCATGCAGTCTGAAAATCTCATCTTAAAAGATAAGAAGAAAGGATACTTGCTAACCGATATTGGGCTAACACTTGTATCAGAACTTTATCGTAAACATCGTCTGATTGAGGTTTTTCTGGTCCACCATCTAGACTATACTAGTGACCAAATTCATGAGGAAGCTGAAGTATTAGAACATACCGTTTCAGACTTTTTTTGTAGAGAGATTAGAAAGTATGCTAGGTTTCCCAAAAACTTGCCCTCACGGTGGTACCATTCCTGCTAAAGGAGAGCTTTTTGGTTGAAATCAACAACCTACCACTATCAGAAACCAAAGAAGCTGGAACCTATCTCCTGACTCGGGTTCACGATAGTTTTGATCTCCTAAAATATCTGGAAAAACATGCCATCAATATCGGAGACAAACTCCAAGTTCAACAGTTTGATGATTTCTCTAATACCTTTACTTTGATTCACAACAATGAAGAACTCTTGGTAAGTCTAGAAATCGCCAAACAGCTCTATGTTGAAAAAATGAACTAAATACGTCACAAAAAAACCAAGCTAACAAGCTTGGTTTTTCTTATTTATTTTTAGTATCTAGGATAATGGTTACTGGGCCATCATTGACTAATCCCACCTGCATATCTGCTCCAAAGACTCCTGTCTTAACAGGAACTTCCTTAGCTAGTTCTCGATTAAAATCTTGATAGAAGGCCTCAGCCATATCTGGTTTGGCTGCACCTGTAAAGGCTGGACGATTTCCTTTTTTGGTATCCGCAAACAGAGTAAACTGTGAGATGGAGAGGATTTCTCCTTGGATATCCTTGACAGATAGGTTCATCTTGCCTTCAGCATCTGAGAAAATCCGCATATTGACAAGTTTTCTGACTGCATAATCCAAGTCTTCTTGTTGATCTTCAGGGCCGATACCCACTAAGAGCAAGAGCCCTTGTTTGATTTGACCATGAATCTGCCCATCAATAGAAACCTGAGCTTCCTTGACACGCTGAACGATAATTCTCATAGAAATCCTTTCTGACTGTATCGATCAGACTTAACCATTGGTCCGTTTGACTGAATAGACTTCTGGTACACTCTTGATCTTATCAACTACCGTAGTTAACGTTGAAAGATTTGAAATTCCAAAAGATACATGGATATTAGCAAATTTCATATCCTTGGTTGGCTGGGCGTTAACCGTTGAGATATTCTTAGTTGTATTGGATAGGACTTGCAAGATATCATTCAAAAGACCAGAACGGTTGAGTCCATAGATGTCGATATGAGCCATATATTCCTTGCTTGAGAATTGGTCCTCCCACTCAACATCGAGTAGACGTTGCTCGTAGTTTTCCTGTGAACGAAGGTTCATACAGTCCACACGATGGATGGCAACACCACGACCTTTGGTAATATAACCAACGATATCATCACCTGGAACAGGATTACAACATTTGGCAATCCGTACTAAGAGACCAGAGGCACCCTCGATGACAACGCCACCTTCATGCTTCACCTTAAGCGTGTCCTTGTTCTCTACTTTGACTTCGCCACCCTTGACCAGTTCTTCTGCTTCTGCCTTGGCTTTGGCACGTTCTTCTTCACGACGTTCCTTCTCCGTCAAACGGTTAAAGACAGTGATAGCTCCAATTTCTCCAAAACCAATTGCTGCAAAAAGGGCTTCTTCTGTCTTGTAGCTGGTTTTTGAAGGACTTCATCCATGTGACGCTTGTCCATAAATTTATTGGCCACATAGCCGTTTTCTTGAAGCTGACTAATCAGCAATTCACGGCCTTTATTGATGGACAATTCTTTATCTTGGTTTTTAAAGAACTGACGAATTTTGTTACGGGCCTTGCTGGTTTTAACCATGTTGAGCCAGTCACGGCTTGGTCCAAATGAATTTGGATTGGTGATGATTTCAACCTGGTCACCCGTTTTTAACTTAGTCGTCAACGGAACCATACGGCCATTAACCTTGGCACCTGTTGCTTTTTCCCCAATCTTTGTATGAATCTCATAGGCAAAGTCAATCGGTCCAGAATCCTTTGGAAGAGAACGAACCGCTCCATCTGGAGTAAAGACGTAAATCTCCTCAGCCAAATAGTTTTCTTTGACAGTATCTACAAATTCTTTGGCATCATCTGCCTGATCTTGGAGTTCCATCATCTCCTTGATCCAGTTCATCCCGATAGCAGATTCCTTACTATTAACCTGACCCTTGATTCCTTTTTTGTAAGCCCAGTGAGCCGCAACCCCGTACTCAGCAACCTCGTGCATCTCCTTAGTACGAATCTGGAACTCGATTGGTCCTTTTGGTCCATAAACAGTCGTATGGATAGACTGGTAACCATTGGCCTTACGATTGGCAATATAATCCTTGAAACGGCCTGGCATTGGTTTCCAAAGTTCATGAACGTAACCCAACATCGCATAGACATCACTCTGAGTGTCTAAAATACAACGAATGGCAATCAGGTCATAGATTTCCTCAAAGCGTTTTTTCTTGTCCTGCATTTTACGGTAAATAGAGTAGATATGCTTAGGACGACCATAGATTTTTCCTGTAAGATGGCGCTCAGATGAATACTCCTCGAGTTTCGTCACAACTTCATCGACCAAGGCTTCACGTTCTTGACGTTTCTCCTTCATCATATGACTTATCTTGTAAAACTCTGTCGGATTGAGGTAACGGAAGGAAAGATCCTCTAGTTCCCATTTAACACTGGAAATCCCCAGACGGTGAGCCAGTGGTGCGTAGATTTCCATGGTTTCTCGGGAGATACGCTCCTGCTTGTCCTTTCGAAGATGCGTAAGGGTACGCATATTGTGCAGGCGGTCAGAGAGTTTGACCAAGATAACGCGAATATCCTCTGACATGGCCATAAGCATCTTGCGATGATTCTCAGCCAATTGCTCTTCTATAGACTTGTATTCGACCTTACCAAGCTTGGTAACACCGTCTACAATCACTCGAACATCATGGCCAAACTCGCGCTCTAAGTCATCCAAAGTAGCATCTGTGTCTTCTACCACGTCATGCAAAAAACCACAGGCAACAGTGACAGCGTCCAGCTTGAGCTTAGCCAAGATACCTGCTACCTGGATAGGGTGGATAATGTAGGGCTCGCCTGATTTACGATACTGGCCACTGTGGCACTCTACAGCATAAACCAAGGCCTTATGTACAAAAGCCACATCTTCTTTCGATAAATATTTTTGCGTTAAAGCGACGACTTCATCGCCAGAATAAATTACTTCTTTTGGCATGCATACTCTCCAGTTCTTCCTACCATTTTAACACTTTTTAGTCAATAAGAAAACTAGTAAAGTCTCCTTCTATCCGAGTTTCTAAACTTAATAAAAAACACTACTAGAAAAACTCTAGTAGTGTTGATTTATTCAAATCTATCTTAGTAAACTGTCTTTTCAGTTTCTACATCAAAGAAGTGAGCTTTGTTCAAGTCAAATCCAAGTTCTACAGTTGCGCCAGCTTGCAAGTAGTCGCGTGCGTCAACCTTAGCAACGAATTCATCTTTACCAACTTGGCAGTATAGGTGAGATTCTGAACCAAGCAATTCTGATACAGAGATAGTTGCTTTCACAACTGATTCTGGGAATGTTTCAAGGAAAGCAGGTTCTGCGTTCACGTCTTCTGGACGGATACCGAAGATCAATTCTTTACCTTCGTAACCTTTATCGCGAAGAACTTTCAAAGCACCTTCTGGAACTTTCAAGTTAAAGGCGTCACCAACGATGTGGTCACCGATCAATTTTACGTTGATGAAGTTCATAGCTGGGCTTCCGATGAATCCTGCTACGAATTTATTAACTGGGTTTTTGTAAACTTCTTGAGGAGTACCGATTTGTTCAACACGTCCGATAGTACCAGTACCAGCAGGGTTTTTAGTTGCTGACATGATAACGATACGGTCTGCAAGTGTCATCGCTTCAGTTTGGTCGTGAGTTACGTAGATAGTTGTAGCTCCGATACGACGGTGGATTTTAGCGATTTCAGCACGCATAGATACACGAAGTTTAGCATCCAAGTTTGACAAAGGCTCGTCCATCAAGAATACTTTTGCATCACGGACGATCGCACGACCCATGGCAACACGTTGACGTTGACCACCTGAAAGGTCAGCTGGTTTACGATCCAAGAATTCTTTCAATCCAAGAATTTCTGCTGCTTCTTGTACACGTTTGTCGATGTCTTCTTTGCTGTATTTACGCAATTTCAAACCGAAAGCCATATTATCGTATACAGTCATGTGTGGGTAAAGAGCGTAGTTTTGGAATACCATGGCGATGTCACGGTCTTTTGGAGCTACGTCATTGACAACCACGCCGTCGATAGATGCAGTACCTTCTGTGATATCTTCAAGACCTGCAATCATACGGAGAGTAGTTGATTTACCACATCCTGAAGGTCCTACGAAAACGATAAATTCTTTGTCTTTGATGTCCAAGTTGAAGTCTTCAACTGAATAGTGCTCGCTGTTTGGATATTTTTTGTAAATGTTTTTAAGATTTAATTCTACCATTTCGGTGAACTCCTTTAATTTTTGATAGTTTTATTATAAATGAAAACGCTTTACATTTCTATGGCAAGGTGACCAAAAAAATAAAAAAGTTCTGTGCAACTTGCACAAAACTTTAAATAATATCTGGTAAAATCAATTGATAACACAAGGTCAAATCTGTCAATTCTTTTAACTGCAGTCCGGTCAATTCTTCCCATTTGTCAATCTTGTATTGGAGGGAATTACGGTGCAAATACAGTTGTTGTGCTGTTTTAGTTAGGACTGCACTATTTTCCCATAATGAGAGAATGATTTCCTGAATTTGATCCTGATCCAAAATCATCTGGTGTAGATATTCTTTTATGATTCCGAGATCCACCATTTGTTCACCCAGACTCCAAAGGTAGAGCTGAGAAAAAGTATGGAAGCCTTGATGACCATGACGCCACCAATTTTTGAACAAGTCACGTTCTGCTTTGATGAGATCTATCAAACTCTGATTTCCTGTTTGCGACCAAACCTGCCCCAACATGATAGACAGACGAACCCAAAGTCATACTCTACGGCTTCCAAGGTGTCAGTTAAGATCGAGCGAACAGAAGTGTATTTGTCCTGTTGGAGAACAAATAGGTAATCCTGAGCCCCCACCTGAAGCACTGTCTCGCAATTAGGAAAGAGGGTTCTCATCATATCAAACCAAGAAGTCAGGTTTTCCTGTTGGTAGTAGGAAAGGTGACAGTAGACAACTTGTAGCTTTTTAAAACTTTGCGGTGCTTGTCCCTTGCCCTCAATCAAATAACTATACCAAGGATTGAGCGAGATCGTTTGCTCTTGCTGGGTTAGGAGAGCTACCAACTGTTTCTCACGTTCACTTAGTCCAACTTCCTCCAGTAAAATCCACTGTTGCGAGGAAACTGGTAGCGTAAGAAAACCTTCCTTATCAATTGGCTGGTCTACGATTTGAGCTTGTGGAAACCAATCTAGTAATTCTTTTGCAATCATTCCTAGCCCTCCACTTTTTGGATACACCAAGAAATCAAGGTTTCTAGGCGCTCTACGTTTTCAGTCATATGAAGATAGCCCATGACCGCTTCAAAACCTGTAGACATACGGTAGGTCACTACATCTGCATTCTTTGCCTTGGTGTGACTATTGGTATTGCGACCACGTTTATAGATTTCTTCTTCTTTTTCCGTTAGGACTTGCTCCTCCAACATGAGGGAAATCAAGCGTGCCTGAGCCTTGGCTGATACATACTTGGTTGCCTCTTGGTGGAGTTTATTGGGCTTGGTCATTCCTTTAAGAATGAGATGACGGCGAATATACATCGAATAAACTGCATCTCCTTCAAAGGCTAGCGCAATCCCGTTAATGAGATTGACATCAATCACGTGTCCACCTCACTCCATCCTTGGTATCAAGTAGTTTAATCCCTTGCGCAGCTAGTTGGTCACGGATTTGGTCTGCTGTCGCAAAGTCACGATTGGCACGCGCTTCTTGGCGTTTGAATCAAAGCTTCAATCTCTTCATCCAAAACTTCCTCAATAAAGACAACTCCAAAGACTTCCAACATGGCTGCAAGAGTTTCCTTAACACTTGCATCATAGTTACCTGAGTTGATCCATTTGGCCATTTCAAAGACAACAGTGATTCCATTAGCTGTATTGAAATCCTCATCCATAGCCGCTACAAACTTATCTTTAAATGCCTGTAACTCTTGAGCATCTACAGTCCCAGTAAATGGTTGCTCATAGGTGTTCTTTAGATACTTGAGATTAGTCTCGGCATCGCGCACTGCTTTTTCCGTAAAGTTGATAGGCTTACGGTAGTGCTGAGTCGCAAAGAAGAAACGAAGCACTTGACCATCGATCGTTTTGAGGGCATCGTGTACTGTAATGAAGTTCCCCAAAGACTTAGACATCTTGACATTGTCGATATTGACAAAACCATTGTGCATCCAGTAATTGGCGAAGGTCTTACCTGTCTTGGCTTCTGACTGGGCAATTTCGTTGGTGTGGTGTGGAAACTCAAGGTCAGCACCACCACCGTGAATATCGATGGTATCGCCCAAAATCTCAGTTGACATGACTGAACACTCGATGTGCCAGCCTGGACGACCAGGCCCCCAAGGGCTGTCCCAAGAAATCTCACTTGGTTTGGCTGCTTTCCAAAGGGCAAAGTCGACCGGATTTTCCTTGCGAGCCGTTTCCTCATCTGTGCGACCTGAAGCTCCTAACTCCAAGTCTTCCAAAGTTTTATTAGCTAACTTAGCATAGTTGTGGGATTTTTCTACACGGAAATAGACATCCCCTTGACTCTCATAGGCAAAGCCTTTTTCGATCAAATCTTCCACAAAGCGGATGATATCAGCCATAAACTCGACTACACGAGGATGGCGAGTTGCAGGTTTCACACCAAGAGCCGTCACGTCTTCACGAAAAGCCGCGATGTACTTGTCCGCTACTTCTTGAGGTGTGATGCCTTCTTCTTTGGCACGGTTGATAATCTTATCATCCACATCGGTAAAGTTGGAAATATAGGCAACCTCATAGCCACGGTACTCAAAGTAGCGACGAATAGTATCGAAGGCAACTGTCGAGCGGGCATTACCCACGTGGATATAGTTGTAGACGGTTGGCCCACAGACGTACATCTTAACCTTACCGTCCTCGATTGGGACAAAATCTCGCAAATCACGAGACATGGTGTCATAGATTTTAATCACTCACTGACTCCTTTCTGTGTCTTACAATAAGCTTATAAACCAGACGACCTGTGGCTGGCTTCTCTAGCCTGCTCTAGTTTATTGACGTAGTATTCACGTTTCTCTTCGACTTCGTGAATGGTTGGTTCATCCTTTTGCCCGTGAACACGAACAATCTTGGCTGGAACTCCAACCACAGTCACATCACTAGGTACATCTGCTACAACGACTGCAGCAGCACCAACTTTAGCATTTTCACCTATCTCAACAGGTCCAATGATTTGGGCATGAGCAGAAATGAGAACTCCTTTGCGAATGGTCGGGTGGCGTTTACCAGAATCCTTACCAGTTCCTCCGAGAGTCACACCATGATAGAGGAGCACACCTTTTTCAACGACGGCTGTTTCCCCTATGACCAGACCTCCTCCGTGATCAATAAACACACCTGAATCTATCTGAGCACCTGGATGTATCTCAATCTGAGTCCAGAAGCGCCAAAACTGGCTGTGCATGCGAGCTAAGAGCTTAAAGCCGTGTTTCCAGAGAAAATGAGAGAGACGGTGGGCAGCCAAGGCCTTAACTCCAGGGTAAGTCAGTAAGACTTCCAGGGTGTTACGAGCCGCTGGATCATTTTCTTTTACGATATCAATGGTTTCACGCCACCATCCCATACATTTCTCCTTTCTTATTCTGAATCTTTTGGTGTTTCTGTAGTTTCTTTCTTAGGTTTATGGTCCTTATGATGGTGACGAGGACGACTGACATGACGATGCCCCTTTTCACCTTTTTCTTCTGAATGTTCAGATTTTGGAGGACGTGGTAAGAGTGCCTTCATAGAAGCATCTACACGACCTTTTTCATCGATCTTAATAACCTTCACATCTACAAAATCACCAATTTGAACTAAATCTTCTACATTATTGGTACGTGTCCAAGCCATTTCAGAGATATGTACAAGGGCATCTGTCTTATCAAATAGGTTGACAAAGGCACCAAATTTCTCGATACGAACAACTTTGGCATGGAAAACTTCATCCACTTTGGCTTCACGTACTAAACCAGCGATGATTTCTTTGGCACGGTTGATTGCATCTTGGTCACTAGAGTAGATAGATACATTTCCTTCTTCGTCGATGTCAATCTTAACACCTGTTTCAGCGATGATTTTATCGATTGTTTCTCCACCCTTACCGATGACAATTTTAATCTTGTCCACATCAATCTTGATGGTATCAATTTTCGGAGCTGTTGGAGCCAATTCTGGACGAGCTTCTGGAATAGTAGCTTCAATCACATCAAGGATTTCAAAACGAGCTTTTTTGGCTTGAGCAAGAGCCTCAGTTAAGATTTCAGCAGTAATCCCTTGAATCTTGATATCCATTTGAAGGGCTGTAATCCCGTCACGCGTACCTGCAACCTTGAAGTCCATATCTCCAAAGTGGTCTTCCAAACCTTGGATATCTGTCAATACTGTGTAGTTGTTTCCATCTGAGATCAGTCCCATAGCAATCCCTGCTACTGGTGCCTTGATTGGTACACCACCAGCCATAAGGGCAAGAGTTCCGGCACAGATAGAGGCCTGAGATGAAGAACCGTTTGATTCCAAAACCTCTGCTACCAAACGAATCGCATATGGGAATTCTTCCAAGCTTGGCAATACTTGAGCAAGGGCACGCTCACCAAGAGCACCGTGACCAATTTCACGACGACCTGGTGCACCGTAACGTCCTGTTTCCCCTACAGAGTATTGTGGAAAGTTATAATGGTGCATAAAGCGTTTCTTGTGTTCTGGATCCAAACCATCGATGGTTTGTGCTTCACCCATTGGTGCCAAGGTCAAGACAGAAAGGGCTTGCGTTTGTCCACGAGTGAAGAGACCTGAGCCGTGTACACGAGGTAGGAAGTCAACGACTGCATCCAAAGGACGAATTTCATCGACCTTACGACCATCAGGACGAACCTTGTCTTCTGTAATCAAACGGCGCACTTCTGCGTGTTCCATTTGTTCCAAAATTTCAGCCACATCACGCATGATACGGTCAAATTCTTCGTGGTTCGCATATTTTTCTTGGTAAACCGCAGTTACTTGGTCTTTGACTGCTTGAGTTGCAGCTTCACGAGCTAATTTTTCTTCTACTTGGACCGCTTTTTGAAGGTCGCTATTGTAGACCGCAATGATTTCGGCTTGCAATTCCTCATCTACATGAAGCAATTCAACTACTGCTTTTTCTTTACCTACCGCCGCAACGATCTCTTCTTGGAAGGCAATCAATTCTTTGACAGCTTCGTGTCCTTTAAGAAGAGCTTGTAGCATGATTTCTTCTGACAATTCTTTGGCCCCAGACTCTACCATGTTGATAGCGTGTTTGGTACCAGCTACTGTCAATTCAAGAAGCGAGCTCTCTGCTTGTTCTTGAGTTGGGTTGATGATGATTTCACCATCGACATAACCTACTTGTACCCCAGCGATTGGTCCGTCAAATGGAATATCTGAGATAGACAAGGCCAATGATGAACCAAACATAGCTGCCATTGGTGCAGATGCATTTTCATCGTAAGAAAGAACTGTATTGATCACTTGTACTTCATTACGGAAACCTTCCGCAAACATGGGACGGATTGGACGGTCAATCAAACGCGCTGTCAAAGTCGCATCAGTTGAAGGACGTCCTTCACGCTTCATAAAGCCACCAGGAAACTTCCCAGCTGCGTACATTTTTTCTTCGTAGTTAACTTGGAGTGGGAAGAAATCCCCAGTTGCCATTTTCTTAGACATAACGGCTGCAGTCAAGACAGTTGACTCACCGTAACGAACGACAACAGCGCCATTTGCTTGCTTAGCAACCTGACCAGTCTCTACGATCAACTCACGACCCGCAAAAGTCGTTTGAAACACTTGTTTTGTCATTGTAATCCCCTTTGGATTGATAAAATTATACGCCTTGCCTACAAAGATCAAGATACTAAGGCCGTCAAAAGCAAAGTAAAAATAGGAAACTGGCGAAGTCTTCGATGAAGACAAGACAGTTTATCTTTTTTACACGGCTTTACGGCTGGGTTCAATTCATCAAGATACAAATAATTAGAAAGGATTGATGCTAAAGCATCTAAGCCTTTCACGCTAATCGCTATTAGGCGATTAGCTAAATGCTTTACTAACTCTCTCGTCAAATATTATCGATTTGACTCGCTCGTGTCGCTAACCTTGCAGTTTGAATGCATTGTATTATTTTATACCCTCATCTTTGTATCAAGTACGTACAGAGTCTATTTTATCATATTTTTCTTAAAAAGTACGGTCTTTTCTATAAAAAAGGAACCATTCTTCTCATCAGAAAAGAATGGTTTGCTTTTTATTATTTTACAGGCTGATGGTTAAACAAGGCATGGGTTGCTTGATGTATGTACTGAGCCGTATCTGCATTGTTCATAGTGTAGAGATGCACACCTGCAACGTCTTGCGTTACCAAGTCCACGATTTGGTCTACGGCATAGGCAAGTCCTGCTGCTCTGAGTGACTCAGGGTCATTCTCATACTTGTCCAAGATAGCCTTAAACTTACGTGGGAGATGGATATTCTCACAAGTCTTCAAAAGACGAAGGGCTTGGTTACGGTTAAGGATTGGCATAATCCCTGCATGAATCGGCACATCAATTCCTGCCAAGATACACTTGTCTTGGAAATCGTAGAAACGCTCATTGTCAAAGAAAAGTTGCGTTACTAGACTAGAGCATCCTGCATCCACTTTTTTCTTGAGATTTTGGATATCTGAGATTTGGTTTGGCGAATCTGGATGTCCTTCAGGATAACAAGCACCAATGATATCAAAGTGTGGGGCCTGTTCCTTGATGAACTCAATCAAGTCTGTCGCATAACGGAAATCCTTCTGTGGTTCAACACCTGGAATGATATCTCCACGAAGGGCCAAAATCTTCTGTACGCCAACCTTGTCCAAATCTCTAATGGTTTCAGCAACCTTGTCCTTGGTCAAGTAAATAGCTGGCAAGTGAGCAATGGTCTTAATATTCAAGTCATTCTGAATATAGTCAGCCAAACGAACCGTCGTCTCTTTGATATTAAATTTATTATTACTTGCAGTCACACTGATAAAGTGTGGTGCTAAATCCTGCATATTTGGAGTGCAGAAATAATTTTATCATTGCCTACTTCTGGGTTTGGAGGGAAAACTTCAAATGAGAGGGACGGTGTTTGACGTGACATATGTATGAACCTTTTCTAGTTGATTTCTTACTGATCAACCGTGTAGGGAGAATTGTCTTTTCTTACAATTTCTCACGCGCAGCTTTAGCAGCTTCTACAAGGCGGATCAAGCTTTCTTTAGTTTCTGGGATACCACGTGTTTTCAAACCACAGTCAGGGTTAATCCATACTTTCTTGCTAGGTACTTTCGCAAGGATAGCTTCGATTGTGTGGTCGATTTCGCCTTCATTAGGCACACGAGGAGAGTGGATATCGTAAACTCCAGGACCCACTTCTGTCTGGAAGTTTGAGCTTTAAGTTCGTCCAAGATTTCAAGGTTTGAACGGCTAGCTTCAAATGAGATAACATCCGCATCCATATTGTCGATAGCTTTGATGATATCTGTAAATTCTGAGTAACACATGTGAGTGTGGATTTGAGTATCTGGCGCTACTGTTGAGTGTACCAAGCGGAAGGCTGGAATAGCCCAGTCAAGGTAGTCTTCGTACCAGTCGCTACGACGGAGTGGCAATTTCTCACGAAGAGCAGCCTCGTCGATTTGGATAATCTTCACGCCTGCAGCTTCAAGGTCAAGAACTTCATCCTTAATTGCAAGAGCGATTTGAAGAGTAGAATCCTTGATAGAGATGTCTTCACGTGGGAATGACCAGTTGAGGATGGTAACAGGTCCAGTCAACATACCTTTAACAGGTTTATCCGTACGGCTTTGTGCGTAGCTAGACCATTTAACAGTGATTGGGTTGAGACGAGTTACATCACCCCAGATGATTGGTGGTTTAACCCCACGCATACCGTATGATTGTACCCAACCGTTCTTAGAGAAGAGGTAACCTGACAAGTTTGACCGAAGTACTCAACCATGTCGTTACGCTCGAATTCACCGTGTACAAGCACGTCAAATCCAACTTCTTCTTGCCATTTGATCCATTCGTCGATAGTCTCAGCAAGGAAGGCATCGTATTCTTCTTGTGACAATTCACCCTTACGGAAGGCCAAACGTTTAGCACGAACTTCCTTAGTTTGAGGGAATGAACCGATCGTTGTTGTTGGAAGAGCTGGAAGTTTGAATGCTTCTTCTTGGATAGCTTCACGTTCTGCGAAGGCTGGCAAACGAGTGTAGTCTGCGTCAGTCAATCCTGCGATACGAGCACGAAGTTCAGCATTTTCACCAACACGTTCAGTCGCAAAGAGTTCTTTGTTCGCTGCAAGAGCTTCTGCACCTTGACCGTTGCGGATAGCATCCAAGTCACGGATTTCATCCAATTTTTCTACTGCAAATGCAAAGTGGTTCAAGATAGCTGGTTCAAAGTCTTCATTAGCAGTTGTAAATGGCACATGCAGAAGTGAACATGAGCTTGTCAAAACAATGTTTTCAGCTGGGATTTGCTCAAGAATAGCCAAGCTCTTTTCGTAGTTGTTGCGCCAGATGTTCTTACCATTGACAATACCTGCATAAAGAGTCTTGTCAGCTGGGAATCCGCCTTTAACGAGTTCAAGAGTTTTCTTACCTTCAACGAAGTCAAGACCAATCGCATCTACCGGCAATTTCACAAGGTCAGCGTAGACGTCACGAACGTCACCGAAGTAAGTTTGAAGCAAGACTTCAAGACCTTTTTTATCAGCCAAGAGTTTGTTGTAGATGTTCAAGAAGAGTGCTTTTTCTTCTTCTGTCAAGTCTTTGACAAGAGCAGCTTCATCGAGTTGGATACGAGTTGCACCAAGTTCAGCCAATTTTGCAAAAACATCTTGGTAAGCAGCTACTAAGCTATCTACGAAGTCTTCTGCTTTCACACCTTCTTCAAAGTCTGACAATTGAAGAAACGTGAATGGACCGACAAGGACAGGACGAGTGTTGAGACCAAGTTCTTTAGCTTCTTGGAACTCATCAAAGATCTTGTGACTAGCCAATTTTACTTGAGTGTCTTTTTCAAATTTAGGAACGATGTAGTGGTAGTTTGTGTTAAACCATTTCTTCATCGGAAGGGCACGAACATCCCCTTTTTCTCCTTGGTAACCACGTCCCAAAGCAAAGTAACGTTCAAGATCAGACAATTCCAAGTTTTGAACAGATGCAGGAACTACGTTGAAAAGGAAGGCAGCATCAAGGAAGTTGTCGTAGTGAGAAAAGTCATTTGATGGGATTTCAGTGATGCCTTTTTCTTTAACGATGTTCCAGTGTTTTGCACGCAATTCTTTCGCAGCAGCCAAAAGTTCTTCTTCTGAGATTTCTTTTCTAAAGTATTTTTCAGTTGTAAATTTTAATTCGCGGAATTCACCCAAACGAGGGAAACCGATAATTGTAGTTGACATGTTTTGTCCTCCAAAAATTGTTGTTGAAACTATCTTAACAGAAAAGAAATCATCTGTATAATTGTAAAAAATTAGGCTTTGATATAGTTTGAAACTATATCGCTTTTTGAAGCACAAAAAAAGATTTGGAGAAGATTCCCCAAATCCTTTGATAGACAATGATTAACAGATTTTCAAGATAGTCCTATTCATAGTCAAACTTGAGTAAACTGAGAGTTGACTATGGCTTGCTATTAGAAAAGACTATAGGTTGATTTTTATTTTGTAATTCTGATATTTCCCTTAGAAAGTGCGGACGGGAGCAAATTACTTCGTAATTTCATCCCTAATTTTTGAGCCAAAATGTCTCAAAAATCCCGTTCTAGATAATAAAGAATTATTATCTAGAATACCACTATAGCGAGAAATATCCTATAAAGCTCACTTCGTTCCCCCTTGGTTTTTAAATATAACTTAAAAGTTATTAAAAGTAAATCCAAATACTTATAAAAAGAAGACCTTAGAATCATTCTAAAGGTCTCATTTTAATTATTCGAAAAAATACGAAAAGAGTTATAATCTGGAGCTAATCTTTGCTATTACTCCAGCTCTATCCCCTTCTCTCGGAGATTTGCCAGACACTCCTCATAGTAGGTAGCATCATGTTCGCTATAGATATGACTTTTCAGCTTTTCCTCTGCTAAGTCTTGATAAGGAGGGCAAGTCTTGCCTCGGTAGTTCTTGTCTAGCCACTCTGGACTGACATTGTAGCCACGGTCAGCCATCTCCTCCATGATCAAGCGATGATAAGCATAGAGACGATAGGGCGAGTGGGTAAAAACATAGTCAACCGTAGCATGCTTTCTGCCCCAGCCATTGCCACGCAGGGCGCAGCACTCTCGATGTTGCCCCAAGAGCTGAGGACGGGGAAGTTTCGAAATCAAAGCCTCATGCCAAAGTCTCATGGGAGTCTCCTTTCAACAAGGTAGAATGTTGCAGATAAGCATTTGGGTAACGCTCAAGCAAGTCTCGAGTCCTAGCAATCAAGTCTTCCTTGGAAGCTTGACCAAAGCGGTAGCGATCCAGCAAGAGCATATAGTCCTTGCGCTCATCAGGGCTGGCTTGCTTTTTAAAATAGCCCCAAATATGCTGAAAGGCATTGCAAACCTGACCCCTGTGTTCTGGAATCTGACAGGCACTGTCAATCATCTCTTGAACCTGACTCAGCTCCACCACTTCTTGCTTGAGGTACTGGCGAATATCCTTGTAAATATTGCTGGAATGGCTCAAAACAAGGTATTTATTTTCCGCCCAGAGTTGCTGACAAAGGGCACGTTGGTTGTTGTTATTCATAACTGACATTATACCATGTTTACTCTAAGAACTTCGCCATTTTTACATCATAAGCATTTTGAAGATTGAGCCAAGTTTTTATCGAAATATTAGTATACTTCGCTAGTTTCTGAGCAATATCATTGCTAATCGACTGCTCACCATTCACTAATTTACTGACAGTCTTTGGTGATACTCCTAATTTCTCCGCAAATTCTTTCTGGATCATCTGATAATCTTCAATTAGCTCTCCAATATATTGTCCTGGATGAAAAGCAATCAGGTCTTTGCATTCAATAATTTTATTAGTCATAGTGATTGCTTACCTCCTCTATTTTTAGGATTTCGATTTCAATACGACTTGGAAACATCTTATCTAGACCCTTCTCACAAAATTCTACAATCAACCTATTTGTTCAAATTAAATTACCTTTTAGGTAATTTAATTTTAGCATCTTTTGAAAGTAAAAACCAACCAAACATAAATTTGGCTGGAATTCTTAACAAGCTTTATACTACTGCAATTTTTGACGTTTCAAATGCAAATCGATTTTTAATTAAAGAATTAATTTGCGAATTTGAATTAATAATTTTTAAATCTTCTCTAATTCGATCAAATGAATAATCACTTAATAAATTAATAAATGCTGAATTAACAAACGACGTACTTACATATGGAACCGATTCAAACGATATAACGACTGTTTGATTCGCTTCAAATGCTCTTTTTATTTTATCAAGTAGAATAAGACCCGATTGATTATCTGAATAATTGTTTACAATATTTTTCACTTCAATCGTTACCATAAAAATTCCTCCTCTTCTTCTAAGTCATATAGATGTTCATTAGACACATCAATTACTAATTCGAAAAAAGTACCTGGATATGACTCGCTAAAAGATTTTGATTTAACAATTTCGTTGTTAAATATTTCAATCATACCACAATTTGAGAGAATTGTCACTCTAGAAACTTCATTTTTTGTTAAAGTATTCATTATATTAGACAAGCCTGCACCTCTATTTTGTGGTACCGATTGAGAAGAAACTCCTTCTTGCAATGCATATTCTATCAATTTATCATCCGATAAATCTCCATTAAATTTTTCACGAATAGTCGTCGGTATTCCTACACCAAAATCTGATACTGAAATAATAATTTCGTTCTTATTTGGATAGTGCTGGCCAAAGATACAACCTATTTTTTCAGTTGAATGATCAGATATATTATTAAATATCTCGTCTATCGCCACACAGATTGATGAAAAATCATTTTTTCTCTTCGTCTGATTCTGCAACCATATCATAAGATCTGATTGTTGCCATTGATTAATTCTACTTGTTTCAACATGCTTCAAAGTCAATGTTGTAGGCCGCAAATTAGGTTTTTTGAAAATATCCTCTTGACCAAAATTCTTAAAGAATCCACAATCAGATAAATAATTCATCACTTTTCTATTTTCAACATTTTCTGTCTCAGTATCAACGATAAATGTAACCTCAATCTTCTTGTTTTTTTCAGCCCATTTAATAATATTACTCAAGGAAACCATACCAGAAGGCTCAGAGAATTCAATTCTTCTCATATCAATTTGAACTTCCGAACCAATTTCTGATTTAGTTACGTAGTCTCTAAATTTAATAACAACCTCTCTGATTGATTCTTTATTTAAATGCTTAGGAAGTACAATCGTATCCATTTATTCCTCTTTTCTTTTCCCTACTCCACCTTCACCTGTCCATTCATCAGCATTGGCAAGAGCCAATCGCGAAGTTGGGTAAGTTCTTGGTTTTGCTCATTATTCTGTAAAACTTGGGCTCTAATGCTATCAGTAATTTCCCCAAATTTCTGTATATATGTTTTTTCAAATGGAATCTGGAAACTAACCATTATATCAGGCGAAACCCTTTTATGACTATTTGATGTCCCTGTTGCAAATCGTGTACAATATTCAATAAATCCTTCACTAGTTGCAACTTGATATAAAAAATTTTTTTCAAATCGATTCAAAGTTTTCCATACAATAAACTCTGTTGATGATATTGCACTTTCTTCTAAATTATACACAACTCGATTAAACCATGGATTGAGTTTTGAAACTAATAAATCATTTTTTTCAACTATAAATTTATTACTTTTAATAGTTTCTCCAAGCTCATAAGAGAAAGAATTTGAAACATCGTATTCCGGTATACTATAATATTTAAATTCTTCTTTTGGAGTTTTCATTGGATTTATTGTCTCTCTACCAATTTCGAGTAATGAATATAACTTCTCCACTCCCCACCCCTCTGGGATTTCGCGTTTGAGTTCTGGATTATAGACCATCTTTCCGCCTGATGATTTGTAGGGTTTGCCATTCTGGTCTGGGAAATCAAACTGCACAAACCAGTAGTCATAGAGGGTCTTAGCCATAGCTTCCAGCTCTTGATTGATTTGGTTATTGATTTCCAACTTTTTTCGTAAATTAAATAAAATATTTGCAACTGCTTTTTGAATATTTAAATCTGGTAGTTTGACTACTATACTTTCGTACGCAGATTTAGTCATACTAGGTAAAGTTGAACCTGAATCTAAATTACTCAAATCAAGTTGAGATAGATAAGAATACAAATAAAATGCATCTGCTAATTTGTCATTCACAACAGCATAATACATAGTATCCACTGTCCAGAAACTCTCATTTACATACATAATATTGCTTAAAGTTCCTTTACGTGGTAGTAGTATCGCTTCTCCAGAGTATAATGCTTCATCTACATGAGACATTAACCCTCCACTCCCATATAAGGGAATATCGCCTTTATTTAAATGATCATATTTTGTTCCGTTGTAAATTTTAAGCAACTCACGTAATTTAAATTCTTTTACACCACAGTTACTCATACTTCAACCCCTTCATCTGCTCTTCAATCTCCTGCTCCAGTGCATGCGATTGCTGGAAGAGGTCTGAGAGTTTGTTTTGAAAGGCGGTCAACTTGGCTTCAAATTCTTCTGCTGTGATATCTACATAGTCAATCTTGATATCAAAGTATTGGCCTGCACTGAGAGAGTAGTTTTTCTCCTTGATGTCCTCATAAGAGACGGTGACAGAAAAGTCTTCGACTGCTTCTTTCTTGATAAAGGTCTCGACGATCTTCTGCTCTTCCTCAGGAGAAAGCACAGTCTTTTGGTTCTTACCTTCCTTGACCTTGGTTCCGAGGTTCGAAGCATCGATAAGGACAACGTCGCCCTTGTTTTTCTTATCGATAAAGAGGATGGAGACGTTGGTACCTGTCGTCGCAAAGATATTGGATGGCATAGATACAACACCCGCCAGCATTTGATTGTCCACCAAGTGCTGACGGATAGTCTTATCAATCCCAGACTGGGCAGTAATAAAGCCTGTCGGTAGGACAACAGCTGCTTGACCATCTGGCTTCGAGGAGTAGATGATATGCTGAACAAAGAGCTCATAAATTGCCATCTTGTCCTTAGATTTGGCAGGAACCTTTGGCACACCTGCAAAGAAACGCTCACTAGCTTCTGGCAAGGTCTCCACTTGATCACGCCACTCTGAAAAGTCCAGCTTGAAAGGAGGGTTGGACACGATATAGTCCATTTTTTCAGGATGACGGTTGGCGATGATAGTATTTCCCTGTACGATATTGTGAATGGAGTGTTGAAGGCCATTCAAGATCAGATTGAGACGGAGGAGATTAGACGATTTTTGCGAGATATCCTGACTATAGACAGTGGTCTTGTCCACACCGATACGACTAGCCAGGTTCATGAGCAAGGTACCCGAACCAGCTGACGGGTCATAGATACGCACGTTTTGAGGCTTATCATCACCCACCAAGATATCTGCGATAATCTTAGCAACAGAGTGGGGCGTATAGTACTCAGCGTACTTGCCACCGCCGTCTTTGTTGTAGTCCTTGATCATGTACTCAAAGAGGGTTGAGAAAAAGTCAAAGCCTTGTGAAAAGATAGTTTCATCAAACTTAACTCGTGCAAGGAGATTGATGATGGCCTTTGTGACCTCGTTGCGTTTACTGCTATCTGAGATAGTATCAGTAATCAAACGCTCATCAAAGAGACGAATAGCCGTATCTCCATCCGTATGTACAGAGAAGATATCGTTATTATCAATAGCAATTTGGTTGAGAGTATTCTCAAAAGTCTCATAAAAATCAGATTCGTTTTGCTTACGGTGTAGACTTTCGATCAACTGGTCTGGCTTGAGCCAGGCTGTGCTAGTACCGATAAATTTAGAAGCCAAGAATAATCTTCTTCACTCATATCAATTAGTTTTTCATAACTATTAGAAGCATCAATAGCTTTTGCCTGATATAAAAATTTGTCGTTTAAAAACTTATAGAGGAAAGATTGGGTAAGAAGTTTATATTCAGCTGCTTCTCCACCTAATCCAACATGCGTAAAAACAGCCTTCAAATCATCTACTAAGTCTTTAATTTGAGATTTAAATGTTTCACTCATAAAAGTTAATACTCCCGTTCATATTCTTCAAACAATGATTCAACTACACGATCAACATCTTGCATTGATAATCTTTTATCAGGTTGACTATCCAAAACACCATGTGTGATTTCTTCTTCAATTAATCTCTTTAAATATCCTTCATTTTCTAATATTCCTTGGTTTTGACCGATTCTATGGTCTAATTTAACCTTAGAATCTTTGATAATGCGATAGACAAGAGGAAACTCAGTGACTGTGGTCGAATTAGTCATATGCTTATAGGAACGAGCTGCCATTTCATCCCCTTTAAAGTTCATGGTTAAACGTCTCATACGAGTATGATAATCCTCAACGGACTTAAAGAGTTCTTCATAGTCTTTCTGGGTTTTTTTGATATTCTCCATGGTAAAACCTTCTTGCCCATGAATGTAATGTTTTTTCATGATGCGCTGGAATTCTTCATATAGAGAGACCCACTCCGGATCCTTTTCATCCCGTTGGTTTTTAATCCCACTTGCAACTCGACGTCTCCAATCTTCTAAATCGTTGGCTGCTAGACTGAGCTCTTCTTCTGCAATCTTTACAAAGCTAAAACTAGTTTCAGACATGGCAAGATTTAAAAGAGTCCGACTAGAGAAGTCGTCTGGCTGATCAATCAAGGACAGCGTCAGCATGCGTCTAGAGAGGATATTGAGCAAGATTGAAATCTGAGAAATATCAATCTGATCGAACAAGTAACTGAATCCGTGAAGACGAGCAACATTGTAGTGTTGCTTGACAGACTCCAAGGCTTTTCGTAAATCAATCAATTGCTTTCTATCCTTGATGTCATTGATGGCTTGGGAGAAATACTCTAGGTTATCCGTTGGATAGTCAAGCAAGATTTGCTCGGTCTTGCTCAACTCTTGAGAAATTTCATCTGCCGACACAAAGAGCGAACCAAAAACATCCTCACCATTTCCCCTGTCAGGGTCGTATCATACTCTTGATTGAGTTCTTCCAGATAGGCACGATTAGTCTTGTCAAACTCCTTGGAAATATCCGCAAAGTCGATGACATAACCAAAGAGATAGTCCTTGTAAGGACGATTGACACGTGTTAGAGTCTGCAAAAGATTGTGAGCTTTGATCTTGCGCCCTAGGTAGAGGCGTTTGAGACGAGGCGCATCAAAACCTGTCAGGAGCATGGAGTAGACGATAACGAGGTCAATCTTACCTTCCTTGTAGGCGTCTACCTTGTCCTTCTTCTCTTCCTTGTCTCCCTCGTCATGAAGGATGAGAGCTGAAGTCAAGTTTGTTGAACCAGCTTGACGACGTTCTTCTAATTGCTTTTCAAGCTCACGTGCCTGCTTGGACGAATCACAGACAATCATACCACCAATGGTCTGATCATCAAAGACCAAATCACGCGCACGATTAAAGTCCTCGATGATAAAGTCCAGCATAGGCTCTACATAGTGGGGATGAGCAAAGATATCTTCCTTGGACAGGTCCCCACGTTGGATTTCTTCGTTGATAGATCTGAGATTGTCTTTATACGAAGTCTCGATATCTTCACGCATTAAGCGTAACGTAAAACCGTCATCGATAGACTGGTTGTAGTAATATTTGTGGATATAGTCCCCAAAGATATCACGTGTGGTCGCATGACTTTCCTTGGTCTTACCATCTTTCTTATAGGTGATCAATGGCGTTCCGGTCAAGGCAATTTTAATAGCCTTGGTATCTGCCTGATAAAGATTTGGCAGGTAGGAACCTCGTTCATTATAAGACCGGTGGGCTTCATCGATAAAGTAGATATTTTGACGATTGAGGTCATAGCCAGAGCGGTCGGTCAAGTCTGAATCATCCTTAAATTTCTGGATATTAACCACAGCCACATCATAGCCGTCTTGTTTTTGATTGAGTTCTTGAGGGTTATTGATGCGCTTCACCTTAAGCCCTCGTTTGGTAAATTCCTTAAAGGCTTGGTCTGCTAGGTCCAAACGATCCACGACAAAGTAAAACTGAGGAACGATTCCCTCTTTTGAGAAATAGTTGGTCAGATAGCGGATATTAAAGAAGGCCAAGGCAGTCTTACCTGATCCTTGGGTATGCCAGATAACGCCCTTCTTGACACCTTTTGCGATTGTTTCTTCGATGGCACGTGTCGCGAAATACTGAGGATAGCGCATGACGTGCTTCTGCAGTTGCATTTGCCCATCCTTACTTTGTTCTTCAACATAGACCAGACCAAAGCGAAGCATAAAGAGCAAGCGTTCCTTCTGGTACAAGGAAGACAGAAAGGCATTACAAGGTGTATCAGAGTTTAGGTTTGTTGTAAACTCTGGTTGAGACTTGAGGGCAAAACGGTTCATATCTTCTAAGACGAAGTCGATTTGGTCCTCGGTTAGCGTGATATAGGAATGACGGAAGTCTTTTTTTCTTTCTTCCTTGAAGGCATTAAACTTGGTTTTTGAATAGGCGTTTGAACCGTAGTAAGACCCCTGTTTTTGTTGCCCTTGGCCACTGATGTAAGGCAAATTGTCAGAGAGGGCTATCAACTGAGTGATATTGTTAAAACGACGGAACTTACGATTTTCAAAACGGTATCTGGTTCTGTCTTGCTCCGACTGAATCCCTGTCTTGCCATCACGAATCGCATTGGGCTGTTTGACTTCGATATAAGAAAGAGGTAGACCGTTGATAAAAATAACGACATCTGGGCGGAATTCATCTTGACCATTTTGACAAGTAACCTCAAGTGCCAGATGGAAGGTGTTGGCTTCAGGATGTTCCCAGTCAATATAGATGGCATCTTCCTGACCTTGCAGACGTTTAAAGAAAGAACGTCCTAAGTCGTTTTGATCTAGTTCCAACTTGATATTGGCCAGTTCTCTCTCAAAGTCATCCTCTGTCGAATAGTTGTTAAATTTTAAAAATTGCTCCTTAAAAACAGATACAAGGATGTTGGTATCTGGATCTCTTTCTGTAATTTCCTTCCCATTGCGAGGAAGATAGGTATAGCCCATACGCATGAGGTGCAAGGCTGCTGGAATTTGTACCCTGGTTAATTCAGAAAAATCTTTTTTCTTTGCCATAAAAACTTCCTTTTGCTAGTCTGAACTGTATAGATATACCAATAGTATCTTTCAGACTCTCTCCACTTTATCGAATTCTTAATTACCTATTATTATATCATATTCCTAGCAGAAAACGCTCACTTCCTTTTATTTTCAAAG